>Ga0302311_10000287_pt1 | contig 63563 bp, 60 predicted proteins | sample III_Palsa_N1_3_FD_200449 | JGI IMG/M metagenome (GOLD analysis project Ga0302311, IMG submission 200449) | Peat permafrost microbial communities from Stordalen Mire near Abisko, Sweden - III_Palsa_N1_3 | ecosystem: Environmental > Terrestrial > Soil > Palsa > Peat permafrost | place: Sweden... | reverse complement strand
AAGCCTGCGTGAGCAACACTGCCGGTACATCCGTGCTTTGACGAGTCGCCTCAATAACGCTCTTGACCTGGGCACCCAGCGCGGTTGCCACGGCCGGCATCGCCTCACCCTTGTCGAGCCGTGCGAGAGCATCGTCGGACAGTTTCTTCCCGGCTGCGGCGATGCGCTCGTCAAGAATTTTCTTCTGTACGTCCGCCCGCACATCTGCCAGCGGACGCGCAGCAGCAGGCACATGCTTGTCGACATGAATCACCACCGAGTGGTCATTACCGAGATCGATCAGGCTGGAATTGTTGCTTTGTACCAGCACGTCATCGCTGAATGCCGCCGCGATCACCTTGGGGTTTGCAGCAAGGCCTTCGCCACCCTTGCGGGAGAACAGGTCCGTGCTCTTGATCGGCAGGCTCAGGGCCTGCGCGGCTGGCTCCAATGATGCTGGATTTTGATAGGTGTTGTCGGACATCTTGCCGGCGATGTCGTTGTAGCTGCGATCACGATCAGCGGCCGTGGCTTCCTTGACCAGTTGATCACGCACCTCGGCAAACGGCTTGGACTCACCGCTGCGAACATCGCGCAACCAAATGATGTGGTAGCCATCGGGCGACAGGATCGGCTTGGAGATCTGGCCTTTCTGCAGCGCGAACATGGCCGCGTCGAAGGCCGGGTTCGTGACGCCCTTTTCGAGCCAGCCGAGGTCACCACCCTGACGCTTGGAACCCAGATCCTCCGAATCCTGTGCGGCCAGTTTGGCGAAGTCGCCGGGATTTGCGTCGGCGGCGATCTTCTCGGCCTTGGCCAGTGCTGCCTTCTGCTGATCCGGCGTGGCATTGGCAGGCACGTTGATCAGGATATGCGAAACGAGCCTTTGCTCCGGTTGCACAAAGCGTTGCTTCTCGTCAGCGTAACGCTTCTTCAGATCGTCGTCGCTCGGCGTGGCATCCAGCTTGAGAGTGCTGCCGTCCACTTCGATGTACTTCACCGAGACCTGCTCGGGATTCATGTAGTCGGCCAGATGTGCCTTGTAATAGGCCTCAACCTGCGCATCGCTGACCTGATTGTCAGCCAATGCAGGCCGCGGCAGCAGGAAGTAACGCAGATCACGCCGCTGTGCGAGCAGGCTCAGGAGCTGATCAACCTGGGCATCGCTGGTGATGGTGCTGTCGCTTATCGCCTCCGGCAGCAGACTGATGGCTAATGATGAACGTACATCGTTCTGGAACATCTCAGGTGTCTTGCGTTGACCTTCCAACCATGTGCGGTAAGTCGACGGATCGAATTGACCGTTCTGCTGAAGCCAGGGGAGCGCCGCAATGGAACTGCGCACAGCCTCATCTGGCACACGCAGGCCCCAGTCATCGTTAGCTTTTAGCAACAGTTGCTGATCGATTAAATCGCCAAGAACCTGAAGCTTGACCTCAGGTTTCTCAAATACAGTGGCATCAAACTGATCCCCCAGCTTGTTGTGCGCATTCTCACGCGCGCGGTTCAGACCATTCTGAAAATCCTGCTGACTGATTTCTTGCTTGCCGACCTTCGCCACGAACGAATCCGCATGCGACATGAAGTAGGTCTCTATGCCGAAGAACGACATCGCAAAAACGCAAACACCAAGAAGGACGATGGACGGCCATCCATGCATCTTGTTACGCATTGCCTGCAGCATTGAAATCTTCCCGCAATGTGGTTGGAGGCGCATGAAGCGCGTGGTACATGGACGAAACAGGTCGCCAAGGCACAGCGCCCAGATCGACCACAAAGCCTCGCGCTGATGCGCGCTGCCCAAATGACAAGGGCGCCACACGGGCGCCCTTGCGAACTGTGGCGGAGTGGACGGGACTCGAACCCGCGACCTCCGGCGTGACAGGCCAGCATTCTAACCAACTGAACTACCACTCCGCATTTTTCTGGTGGGTGCTGTAGGGATCGAACCTACGACCACCGCCTTGTAAGGGCGACGCTCTACCGCTGAGCTAAGCACCCGAAACCAAGCGTCAGCCGCTTAGTTTAGGGCATCCTTGAGGGTCTTGCCAGCCTTGAAAGCAGGCACTTTCGAGGCCTTGATCTTGATCGCTTCGTTGGTGCGCGGATTGCGGCCAGTGCGGGCAGCGCGCTTGCGCACGGTAAACGTGCCAAAGCCCACCACCGAGACGTCCTCGCCCTTCTTCAACGACTTCTGCACGGCCTCCAGATAGGCTTCAAGGGCACGGCCTGCATCAGCCTTGGTCAGCTCGGCCTTTTCGGCGATGGCATTGATCAGATCAGTTTTATTCATTGAAAAACTCCCTTATTCGATTTTCGGTCGGCATGGTCAGTGTAGCCAGACAACGCCGGCATGGATGGTTGGCTCTTGCTAGGCGCCTTAACGCAACCCCGCATACGCTGCGCGGACAGATAACGCCGGGGCTGCGGTATCGCCTTTATACCAGTGCGTTGCTGGAATCCGCAACACAAGCCACAGCAACGTTTCCGGAACATCAGCGACAAACGAAATCGCTTGCAAAACGAGCGCCAGAGGGCTACGACGCAAGATCATCCAACGATGCAGGCAAACAGACGAAAGATGCCCCGCCAAAGCAGGGCATTTTTGGTAAACCAGCCTGCAGGCCGGATCAATGCGTGCGCGAGTGTACTTCTGTCGGTTCACCAGCAACTGCAGCCGGAGCTTCCTCCTCCTTGGCCACGTTCGGCTGCAGCGGGCGCTCCAGCGCGATGTCCAGCACCTCGTCGATCCAGCGCACCGGATGAATTTCCAGCGATGAGGTGATGTTGGCTGGCATGTCGGCCAGATCCTTCTTGTTATCCTCCGGGATGATCACCGTGGTGATCCCGCCGCGATGCGCCGCCAGCAGCTTCTCCTTCAGGCCGCCGATCGGCAGCACACGGCCACGCAAGGTGATCTCCCCGGTCATCGCCACTTCAGAGCGCACCGGCACCTTGGTCAGTACGGAAACCAGCGCCGTGCACATCGCGACGCCAGCGCTGGGGCCGTCCTTCGGCGTGGCGCCCTCAGGCACGTGAATATGCACGTCGAGTTTCTGATGGAAATCGGGGTCGATACCGAGTTGATCGACGCGCGCACGCACAACCGACAACGCCGCCTGGATCGACTCCTTCATCACATCACCAAGCTGACCGGTATTCACCAGTCGGCCCTTGCCGGGCACCACCGAGGCTTCGATGCTGAGCAATTCGCCACCGACCTGAGTCCAGGCCAGCCCTGTCACGAGGCCCACTTCGTTCTGCAGTTCCTTGCGGCCGAAATCGAAGCGACGGACACCCAGGTAATGATCCAGGTTGGCCGAGTCCACCTTCACCCGCCCTACTCCCAGCTTGGCCTTGGCTTTGCCCGTCTTTGCGGACGAGGTTTTTGCCTTGGCCTTTTTCACTTCGCCCAGGGTCAGCTCCTTGACCACCTTACGGCAGATCTTGGAAATTTCACGCTCAAGACTACGCACGCCCGACTCACGCGTGTAGTAGCGCACGATGTCGCGCAACGCCTCTTCGTCCACGCTGAGTTCTTCGGGCTTCAGACCATTCGCCTTAAGCTGCTTCGACAGCAGATATTTCTGCGCGATGCCGAGCTTTTCATCCTCGGTGTAACCGGGAATGCGGATGACTTCCATGCGATCGAGCAGCGGACCGGGAATGTTCAGCGAATTCGCCGTGGCGATCCACATTACCTCGGACAGGTCGAGATCGACCTCGAGGTAATGGTCGTTGAATGCGTGGTTCTGTTCCGGATCGAGCACTTCCAGCAAGGCCGACGACGGATCGCCACGGAAGTCCATCGACATCTTGTCGATCTCGTCCAGCACGAACAGCGGGTTCTTGGCGCCCACCTTGTTGATGTTCTGCACGATGCGGCCGGGCATCGAACCGATATAAGTGCGCCGGTGACCGCGGATCTCGGCTTCGTCACGCACGCCACCGAGGCTCATGCGCACGAATTTCCGATTGGTAGCCTTGGCAATTGACTGCCCCAGCGAGGTCTTGCCCACGCCGGGCGGGCCGACCAGGCACAGGATCGGGCCTTTCATCACCGAAACGCGTTGCTGCACGGCGAGATATTCAAGAATGCGATCCTTGACCTTCTCCAGCCCGAAGTGATCGGCATCAAGCACTTCCTGCGCCATCTGCAGATCCTTGCGTACCTTGCTGCGCTTCTTCCACGGCACGCCGACCAGCCAGTCGAGATAGTTGCGCACCACGGTCGCCTCGGCGGACATCGGCGACATCTGCTTGAGCTTGCTGAATTCCTGACGTGCCTTGGTCAGCACGGCCTTGGGCATGCCGGAGGTCTCGATCTTCTTCTGCAGTTCCTCGATCTCGTTCGGACCCTCCTCGCTATCACCGAGTTCCTTCTGGATCGCCTTCATCTGCTCGTTGAGGTAATACTCGCGCTGGCTCTTCTCCATCTGCGACTTGACCCGGCCGCGGATGCGCTTCTCGACCTGCTGCAAGTCCATCTCGCCATCGACCAGGCCGATCAGCAACTCCAGCCGCTGGCCTACGTCGGCCGTTTCGAGCACCTTCTGCTTGTCGGCCATGCGTACGGAAAGGTGCCCGGCGATGGAGTCGGCAACGCGCGACGGATCGTCGATGCCAGACAGGCTGGCCAACACTTCAGGCGGCAGCTTGCGGCTCTGCTTGACCAGCTGCTCGAACAGCGAGATCAACGTGCGCGAGACCACGTCAAGTTCACGTTCCTTGGCGTTGTAGACCGGTTCGATCAGGCGTGAACGGGCCATCAGCATGCCGCCCTCTTCCTTGAAATCCTCGACCGACACCCGCGACTGGCCTTCGACCAGCACCTTGACGGTGCCGTCAGGCAACTTCAGCAACTGCAGTACGCCGGCCAGCGTGCCGATCTGGTGCAGGTCGGCAATCTCCGGATCATCGATGTCCGGGCTCTTCTGCGCCACCAGCAGGATTTGCCGCTCACCCTCCATCGCGCGCTCAAGTGCGCGCATGGACTTGTCGCGACCGACAAACAAGGGGATGACCATATGTGGATAAACCACCACATCACGTAGCGGCAATACCGGAAGAGCGTCCAACGCAGCTGGAAGGGGGGCGTTCTTGGCCATGGGAAGAAGGGTTCCTCGGAATTCGAATCAAGTTTCGTCCCGACACTGCGCCGGGCACATCATCAGGTCAAGTGGTGGCAACCGGACGCTCACTCAAGGTGCGCCGGCGCTTAAAACAGAACGGCCCCGGCGAAATCACCGGAGCCGTTGCCATGACAAGCCTGCGAAGGGAATCAGGCGGCGTCGCCACCACCCTCACCAGCCACGCGCTGCTGCAGGTTGCCACGATAGATCAGGTAAGGCTCGGCCTGGCCATCGATCACGGCGTCATCCACTACCACCTTGCTGACGTGCTCCAGCGAGGGCAGCTCGTACATCGTGTCGAGCAGTACCTGTTCGAGGATGGTGCGCAGGCCACGGGCACCGGTCTTGCGCTTGAGCGCCTTCTTGGCGATCGCCTGCAGCGCCTCGGGGCGGAACTCCAGCTCGACCTCTTCCATCTCGAACAGCTTCTTGAACTGCTTGGTGACCGCATTCTTCGGCTCGGTGAGAATCTTCACCAGCGCCGGCTCGTCCAGCTCGTCCAGCGTAGCCACCACCGGCAAACGCCCCACGAACTCAGGAATCAGGCCGAAACGCACCAGATCCGCCGGCTCCACATCCGCCAGCACCTTGCCCAGATTCTCGGTGCGCTCCTTGCTGCGGACCTCGGCGGAGAAGCCGATGCCGGTGTTCTCCGAACGCTGCTGGATGACTTTTTCCAGCCCGGCAAAAGCACCGCCGCAGATAAACAGGATGTTCTTGGTGTCGACCTGCAGGAATTCCTGCTGCGGATGCTTGCGGCCACCCTGCGGCGGCACCGAGGCCAGCGTGCCCTCGATCAGCTTCAACAGCGCCTGCTGCACGCCTTCGCCCGACACATCGCGGGTGATCGACGGGTTTTCGCTCTTGCGCGAGATCTTGTCGATCTCGTCGATGTAGACGATGCCCGACTGCGCCTTCTCGACGTCGTAGTCGCACTTCTGCAGCAACTTCTGGATGATGTTCTCGACATCCTCACCTACGTAGCCGGCTTCAGTCAGGGTGGTGGCGTCGGCGATCGTGAACGGCACGTTGAGCAAGCGCGCCAGCGTCTCGGCCAACAGCGTCTTGCCCGAGCCGGTCGGACCAATCAGCAGGATGTTGGACTTGCCCAGCTCGATATCGTCGCTCTTCTGGCGCGACTCGATCCGCTTGTAGTGGTTGTACACCGCCACTGCCAGCGCTTTCTTGGCGCGGGTCTGGCCTACCACGTACTGATCCAGCGACTCGCGGATCTCACGCGGCTTGGGCAGCTGGGTACGGCCGGAGGCAGCCTTTTCTTCCAGCTCCTCGCGGATGATGTCGTTGCACAGTTCCACGCACTCGTCGCAGATGAACACGGACGGACCCGCGATCAGTTTGCGTACTTCGTGCTGGCTCTTGCCACAGAAGGAGCAATAGAGAATCTTGCCGCTGTCGCTGGAACGCCCCTGCCGGTCGTCGCTCATACTTTCGATCCCGCTGGTAAATCTGGATGCGCCGCGAGAATAACACAGGGCTCCGCGTCTGCATCCAGACGCAGAGCCCGCTTCACGGCTCGTGGGTAGAACGTGGAAATCAGGCCGATTTGACCGTTTCGCCGGCGCGCTTGTCGAGCACCTCGTCGATCAGGCCGTAAGCCTTTGCGTCCACCGGGCTCATGAAGCGGTCACGCTCCATGTCCAGCTCGATCTTCTCAAGCGGCTGGCCGGTGTGCTGGACATACAACTTGTTCAAACGCTCACGGATATACAGGATCTCGCGCGCCTGAATCTCGATGTCGGTCGCCTGCCCCTGCGCACCGCCGGAGGGCTGGTGGATCATGATGCGCGAGTTCGGCAGCGCGAAGCGCTTGCCCTTGGCGCCGGCCATCAGCAGGAACGAGCCCATGCTGCAGGCCTGGCCGATGCACATGGTGCTGACGTTCGGCTTGATGAACTGCATGGTGTCGTAGATCGCCAGACCCGCGGTGACCGCGCCGCCCGGGCTGTTGATGTAGAACTGGATGTCCTTGTCCGGGTTCTCCGACTCAAGGAACAGCATCTGCGCGACCAGCAGGTTGGCGACCTGGTCGTTGACTTCGCCCACCAGGAAGATCACCCGCTCCTTCAGCAGGCGCGAGTAGATGTCATAGGAGCGCTCGCCGCGAGCGGTCTGCTCGACGACCATCGGTATCAAATTGAGGTTCTGGATCTGATCCATGGCCATTGCAGCTCTCCGGTTGATGTGCCTGACAGTATGGCATCGGGCCTGAAATCGAATCAGGCCCGATTGTCACGGTGTCTGAATCAATCAGGCACCGGCTGGGCGCATCACGTCATCGAAGCTCAGATCCAGGTTGGTGGTCTTGGCATGTTCCGCCACCCACTCGGCTACCTGATCTTCCATCACGCGATTCTGCAACCCAGACATCAATTGGGGGTCGCCGTTATAGAGTTCAATGACCTTCTCCGGCTCCTCATAGGTCGAGGCGATCGCGGCGAGCTGCTCGGCAATACGCTTGCGGTCGATCTTGATCTCCTGCTTGCGGGCAATCTCGCCCATCAGCAGGCCGGCGATCACCCGCTTGCGCGCGATCGGCATAGCTGCATCGATCAACTGCGGCGGCGGCTGCTGACCCTGCGGCACGCTGGCGACGGCCATGTTGCGCGCCTCGGACTGCACCATCAGTTTCGGTACGTCCAGTCCAGCGTGCGCATCGGCCAGCTTTTCGGCCACTTCGGACTTCAGGCGTCCCATCAACGCAGCCTTCAGTTCACGCTCGAGATTCGAGCGAACTTCCTTGCGGAAGGTCTCCAGATCCCCATCCTCGATACCAAACAGCTTGGCGAATTCAGCATCAATCTCGGGCAGCTTCGGCTCCTGCACCTTGATGATCTTGAAGTTGACCTTGGCCGTCTTGCCGGCGAGTTGGTCGTTGCGGAAATCTTCCGGAAACGCGATCTCGGTATCGAAGCTCTCGTCCGCCTTGCGACCGACAAGTGCCTCGTCCAGCGCCTTGAACAAGGTGCCCGAACCGATCACGCTGCCTGCGCGTTCCAGGCCCTCGCTCGGAAAGCGGTAGTCACCTGCCTCGGCGGCATATTCGAACATCACGAAATCGCCTTCAGCCGAAGCGCGATCGACCGCATCGAAACTGCGGCGCTGCTGGCGCAAGGTCTCAAGCATCTTGTCGATATCGGCATCGGCCACCACTGCGACCGGGCGGCCGATCTCAAGCGCAGCCACGTCGACGGCGGGAAACTCCGGCATGATCTCGAAAGTGGCGGTGTAGGCGATCTCGCCATTCTCCGGCTGGCCAGTGGTATTGATTGCCGGGTTCGCGATCGGCTGCAGCTTTTCCTGCTCCACCGCCTCGCGCAGGGTGCTGCCGATCAGGTCGGACAACACTTCGCCACGCACCTGCGAACCGAAGCGCTGCTTGATCACCGTCGTCGGCACCTTGCCCGGACGGAAACCCTTCAGGCGCATCGTGCGGCCCATTTCCGTAATGCGCGCGCTCACCTGCGTCTCGAACCGCTCCGCGGGGAATTTCACCGTGAGCTTGCGCTCGAGCGTGCCAATGTTCTCAACCGAAACCTGCATGACGTCTCCTGGTACTACCGAATGTTGTGGGCCTGGCACAGGCGCCATGGCGACAACTGCCGCCGAAAAATCCAAGGAACCCAACGGGGCATGGTGCGAAAGGGGGGACTCGAACCCCCACGGGGTTAACCGCCAGAACCTAAATCTGGTGCGTCTACCAATTCCGCCACTCTCGCTTGATACCCCGAAAACTTGCGCAACCGCATGATTTGAAACCGATTCAATCCGGCCACACAAATCTGGCCACTGACTCTGGCCTGCACTCGCCGCGCCCGTCTAAGTCAATGATTCCCTTATACGAAAGCAGACCATTTTACGGGCGCAAAGCCCCACAGCACAAGCCGGTCGGCCGCATACCGCAACTAGTCCGGCCACCGGCACTCCCGTGCGAGTGAGCCACACCGGTGCTGGCCGATGGCCATTATCCGAGCAGCTATCTCCTGCCCAGACGTTGTTGGAGCTTGCCCAGCAACTCCACACATTCCTTGATGTGCATCAGATAAGTCACGGCGAAATAGGCCACGCCATAAATGCCTAGCACGTAGATCGCGGTCAGTATCGGGCCGTGGCTGGGCACCGCGTACTCGGCAACGCATGCTGCCAAGGCAGCCAGACACGCCGCCGACCAGAGCTTGAACATGATCGGGATCGGGACACCGGTTGGCCCCAGCTTCCTGTTCATCTTCCGTCGCAACAGATAGAACTCGATCCAGCCAGCCACGCCAGCTGAGGCGGTAAGACCCACCGCACCCCACTGCGTCGGCAGGCCAAGCATCGAAGGCAAAAACAACGCACTGGCGAGACCCAATGCCGCAGTGACGGCCAGTCGCACCAGCGCGAAGCGCAAGGGCGTCGTTGTATCCCGCAGCGCGTAATAGGTTGACGAATAGAGACGACCAAAGGTCGAGGCGAGCAGCCCCACGCCCGAGCCGGCAAGGATCGCCCAGACGTAATAAGAATCCTTGCTGGTGAACTCGCCCGACTGGTATAGCGCCGCCACAATCACATTGCCCAAGGCGAAAAATGCCACGGCCGAAGGAACCACGAAGAACGCGATGCGTTCCAGTCCACTGTCCAGTCGCGCTGACAGACTCGCTGCGGTGGCCTCGTCGAACTCCTGCCCGGCCATCCGCGACAAGGTAGGCAGCTCCGCGGCCGATACGGCCATGCCGAACAGGCTGATCGGCAGCATGTTGATCGAGGCCGCCGTGGTCATCGCCGCCATCGCGCCTCGGCCCAGCAGGGTCGAAATCGCCTGATCGACGAAGGCACTGATCTGCACGACACCGCGCCCAACTGCCACGGACATGAAGCTGCCGACGACTTGGCGCACATGGAGGCTGCGCATATCGAGGCGAAACTGCATGTCGGGCACCAACTTCAGCACCGACGGCAACTGGACCAGGAACTGCAGCAGACAGCCCAGCACGGTGCCCCAAGCCAGATACACGATCAGCTTGTCGGACGGCAGGTTCCTGAAGATAAGCAGCGTCGCGATCATCGACAGGTTCCACACCACCGGCGCGACGTAGGACAGGAAGAACTTGTGGTGGCTGTTGAGGATGCCAAGGCACCACGCCGACCAGACCAGAACGCCCGTACCGGGAAACAGGATGCGCACGATCAGGATCGTCAGCTCCCGCTTCTCACCCGTATAACCGGGTGCGATCAGCCACAGCAGCGATGGCGTGGCCACGATACCGAGAGCAACGATTATCGAGATGACCAAGGCGAGGATGGCCGCTATCGCGCCAGCCAGCCGGCCAGCATCCTCATGTTTGCCCTGCCCGAGCAGCCTGGCGTAGACCGGGATGAAGGAAGCCGAGAGGACGCCTTCCCCGAACAGGTTCTGCAGAAAATTGGGGATGCGCAGCGCCGCACTGAAGATATCCGCGGCGTCCGACAGGCCGAAGAAGTGCGAGAACACCCGCTGGCGCACCAGGCCGAAAATGCGGCTGCAGAGGATGCCCGCTCCCACCAGGACAGCGTGCTTTCGACCAGCCTCCGGCATACCCGTCCTTTCCGTCAAAACGCGTAGCCTAGCATTGCAGCGACACGCGACATGAATCCGGCTGTCCGCGATAACCCCATGCGCGGGCCGTCAGGCCAGCGCATCTTCTGCCGCCACGAATCCGCCGGTCTGCCGCTTCCACAGCCTCGCATACAGCCCCTCGCGCGCGATCAATTCCGCGTGCGTGCCGGTCTCGACGATATGGCCCTTGTCCAGCACCACTAGCCGGTCCATCCGCGCGATGGTGGACAGGCGGTGCGCAATCGCGATCACGGTCTTGCCCTGCATCAGGATATCGAGGCTGTCCTGGATCGCGGCCTCGGCTTCGGAGTCGAGCGCCGAGGTGGCTTCGTCGAGCACCAGGATCGGTGCATCCTTCAATAGCACGCGGGCGATGGCGATGCGCTGGCGCTGGCCGCCGCTGAGTTTCACGCCACGCTCGCCGACCAAGGCGTCATAGCCGAGACGACCCTCGCCATCGACCAATTGCGGGATGAATTCGTCGGCGCGTGCCTTGCGCACGGCGTCGAGGATCTGCGCTTCGCTGGCGTCAGGGCGACCGTATAGAAGGTTGTCGCGGATCGAGCGGTGCAGCAATGAGGTGTCCTGGGTCACCACGCCGATCTGCGAGCGCAGGCTTTCCTGGGTGACGTTCGCGATGTCCTGGCCGTCAATCAGGATACGGCCGCCTTCGAGGTCATAGAGCCGCAGCAGCACGTTGACCAGGGTGGACTTGCCCGCGCCGGACGGTCCGACCACACCGATCTTCTCGCCTGCGCGCACTGCCAGGTCGAGCCCCGCGATCACTCCGCCCTTTTTCCCATAGTGGAAATGGATCTGCTCGAAGTGCACTGCGCCGTTGACCACTTCCAGCGGCATCGCGCCTTCGCGGTCCTGCACCGCCCGCGGCTGCGAGATCGTGGTGATGCCATCCTGCACGGTGCCGACGTTCTCGAAAATGCCATTGACCACCCACATGATCCAGCCGGACATGTTGTTGATGCGGATCACCAGCCCGGTCGATAGTGCGATTGCGCCCACCGTCACCTTGCCTTGGCTCCACAGCCAGATCGCCAGCGCCGAAGTGCCGACGATCAGGAAGCCGTTGAGCGTGGTGATGCTGGCATCCATCGCAGTGGTAAGCCGGGTCATCCGACGCAGCTTGCCGGTCTGCTCGGCCATCGCTTCGGCCACGTAGCTTTCCTCGCGCCGCGTATGCGCGAACAGCTTCAGTGTCAGCACATTGCTGTAGCCGTCGACGATGCGCCCCATCAGCTTGGACTTCGCTTCCGAGGCCAGCCATGAGCGCTCTTTGGTGCGCGGAATGAAGAACGCAAGCGTACCGACATAGGCGAACAACCACAGCACCAACGGCGCGGCCAGCCAGAAGTCCGCCTGCGCAAACAGCACGATCGCACTGCCGGTGTAGATGGTGACGTACCAGATCGCATCCACGATCTGCACCGCCGACTCACGCAGCGAAGCACCGGTCTGCATGATGCGATTGGCGATACGCCCGGCGTAGTCGTTCTGGAAGAAGCCCAGGCTTTGCCGGATCACGTAGCGGTGGTTCTGCCAGCGGATGCGGTTGGTCAGGCTGGGGGCGATCGACTGGTTCACCAGCAGGTCGTGCGCGCTGATCGCCAACGGTCGCGCGATCAGCGCCACGAAGCCCATCCATAGCAGCTCGTGGCCATGCCGCTGGAAGAAATCCGGTGCCGGCACCCCTTTGGCCATGTCGACGATGCTGCCGATGAAGCCGAACAGCGATACCTCGATGATCGCCACGACAAAACCCACCACGGTTGCCGCCGCGAACACCGGCCACACCTGGCGCAGATAGAACAGGTAAAACCCCGTCACCGACCGCGGCGGCATGTCGTCAACCGGCTCCTTGAACGGATCGATGAAGGATTCGAACCAGCGGAAGATCATCAGGCGTTCCCGTCTCGCGTAGGCCGACATTGTGCTTGAAGCACACCCGTAGCGGTGTGACGATATCGCGCCATGTACCACCTCATCGACGCGAGACGGGAGAGCCGACCGTGACGACCGAAGCATTGGAAGGTGCCTGCACATGCGGTGCCATAGGCTACCGACTGACCAGCGAACCGATGTTCGTGCATTGCTGCCATTGCACCTGGTGCCAGCGTGAAACCGGTGCATCATTCGCACTGAATGCGGTGATCGAAACCGATCGCGTCATGCTGCTGCAGGGCGAACCAGTACTGGTGAACACCCCGTCCCACAGTGGCAAGGGGCAGCTGATCGCGCGTTGCCCGCAATGCCATGTCGCGTTGTGGAGTCACTATCCCGGCGGCGGCAAGGCGATGGCATTCGTGCGCGTGGGCACACTGAAGGAACCGGGCCGGCTATCGCCGGACATCCACATCTTCACCTCGACCAAGCAACCATGGGTGCAGCTGCCACCAGGCACGCCGGCCGTGGACGAATTCTACAAACTGAGCGAGTACTGGCCTGCGGCGAGCCTTGCTCGGCGCGAGGCACTGCTTGTCTCCGGCCAGCACTGAAAAGCCGAACAAACCTGCCATGCGATGATTCGTTGAGCCTGAACACTGCGTCAAAGCCCGAACGCTCCGGCGGTCATTTCGATTGACCCATCGCGACAAGGCCGTGATCATCGACTGATGCCTACCCTGTTCCGCTATCTCCTCATCCTGTTGTTCGCCTTGTCCAGCAGCAGCCTGTGGGCGCAAGACACCGCGAATGCCACGGCAACCGCTTCGGCGCCGATACAAACTCCCGCACAGATACTCACCCAGTTGCGCTCCCAACTGGACAGCATCAAGGCCACGGTAGATGCCAGCAAAGGCGATGTACCACTGACCGACGTGCGCGCCAACGCGCTCGCCGTGCAGCAGCAGGCGGAGCAGTTGGGCGCAACCCTGTCACCGCAATCCGCCAGCCTGCAGGCCCGGCTGGATGTACTCGGGCCGCCGCCAGCCAAGGGGGCACCTGCCGAATCTGCCGAACTCAGTGCGCAACGCCGGCAGCTGGGCAAAGCCAAGAATGACCTGGACGGCCAGATCAAGCAGGCCAATTCGCTCAGCACGGAAGCTGCCCAGTTGGCGGCGCACGTCGCCGAGTTGCGAGCAGACCAGTTCCAGGCCCAGCTCGCCTCGCGCACGGCCACGCCATTCAGCCGAGCCTTCTGGATCGACCCGATCAAGGCTCTTCCTGATGACACCACACGTGTCCAGCGACTGGGCAGCGACGCCGCGGCGGCTGTCAGGCAGGCCTGGCAACCACCCAATCGCACGCCGTTCGTGCTCTGCCTGATCATTGCTGCCTTGCTGCTCAGCGTGGGGCGCTGGCTGATCGAGCGTGTACTGGTAAACGTGACCACCAACCGCATGCCCGCTGGCCGGCTGCGACGCAGTGCGCTGGCCGTCGCGGTGACGCTGGCCAATACGCTGGCGATCGGGCTGACCGCCCATTTCGCCTACCTCGCGCTGAACTGGAACGATCTGCTCAGCGACGATCTGGATGAGCTGGCGCGGAAGCTGGTGCAACTGGTGACTTTTGCCGCCTTCATGACCGGCCTTGGCCGCGCCATGCTGTCGAACAATCGCCCGTCATGGCGACTGTCGGCCCTGTCCGATGATGCCGCGCACCGGCTGCGCGCATTTCCGTGGCTGTTGGGTGGTGGGGCCCTCTTGCTCGGGGTCATCGAACATATCAACAGCGCGATCGGGGCCAGCCTCGCGACCACGGTGACCACGCGCGGGCTGCTCGCTGTGATGACCGGGCTCCTGGTCGGCAGCGCGCTAATGCGCCTGGGCCAGTCGCGGCGCGCCGTGCTTGCTGCTGGCGAGTTGCCTGGGCAACGCCCTTTATGGGTTGGCCTCGTGGTGGCAGCGGCCTACGTCTGCGTCGGCATCACCCTGCTCGGCGTGGCAACGGGCTACATCGCCTTCGCGTTCTTCATCGCGCGGCAGATGCTGTGGGTCGGCGTGATCCTGACGGCGCTATACCTGCTGATGCATCTGGTCGATGACATCTTCGACACGGTGTTCGCGCCCAAGGGACGCACCGGCAAGCGCATGCAGAGCAGCTTCGGATTGCCCGCCAGTGCACTGGAACAGACCGGCACCCTGCTCTCCGGCATTACCCGCGCCGTCTTGCTGATCCTCGCCGTGGCGATCGTGCTGGCACCGTTTGGTGCCGGGCCACAGGAGCTGGTGGGACGTGTTGGCACCCTGCTGTCGGGTGGCTCGCTGGGCTCGCTCAAGATCGTGCCTGGCAACATCTTCGATGCGGCGCTGGTGTTCGCGCTCGGCTTGATTGTGTTGCGCGTCCTCAAGCGCTGGTTGAGCGATCAGCTGCTGCCGAAGACCTCGCTCGATCTAGGCATGCAGAACTCGATGATCACCCTGCTGGGCTATGTCGGCGGTGTGCTGGTATTCGTGCTGGCACTGGCCAGCCTGAACGTGGATTTGCAGAGCATTGCCTGGATGGCCAGCGCACTCTCGGTCGGCATCGGCTTCGGCCTGCAGGCGATCGTGCAGAACTTCATCTCCGGTCTGATCCTGCTCGCCGAGCGCCCGGTGAAGGTGGGCGACTGGGTCAGCATCGGCGGCGTCGAGGGCGACATCCGCCGGATCAACGTGCGCGCCACCGAGATTCAGATGAGTGATCGCTCCACCATGATCGTGCCGAACTCGCAGTTCATCACGCAGAATGTGCGCAATGTGACCCTGGCCAACGCGCAGGGCCGCGTGCAGATCAAGCTGCCGATGCCGCTGGATACCGATGCCAGCAAGGCGCGCGAGCTGATCCTGGACGTGCTGCGCATGCACCCTGGCACGCTCAGCATGCCGGCGCCGAGCGTGCAGCTGGATAACCTCGATGGCGGCTCGATGCTGTTCAGCTGCACGGCATACGTCAACAGTCCGCGCGATGTCAGCAGCGTGAAGAGTGATCTGCTGTTCGAGACACTTGAACGCCTGCGCGATGCAAAACTGCCCATGACGAGCCCGCAGAGCATGGTGGTGCGCAACCTGCCGCCGATTGCCGAAAGCAATGACGACAAGGATTGAGTGCGACCTGCATGATGATCTGGTAACTCCCAGAACAGTTTCACATGCCGGCAACCTGCCACGGCGCTAGCCTGATGTCCGGTTCCCGCCACCGGAGTCACCGTCATGGCCACATCCGCAACAACTGGCAGCACGATCATCCCCGGCCTGCGCTACCGCGACGCCCATGCCGCGATCGACTGGCTGTGCAAGGCCTTCGGTTTCGAAAAGCATGCCGTCTACGAGAACGAGCAAGGTGGCGTCGAACACGCCCAACTCTCTTATGGCAACGGCATGATCATGCTTGGTGATGTGCGCGACAATGAATTTGGTCGGCACATGGTTCAGCCCGAAGAGGTCGGTGGTCGCGAGACGCAATGCCCTTACGTCGTCGTCGCCAACTGCAAGTCGCACTATCAACAGGCCAAGGACATGGGTGCAGTGATCGTCAACGACTACGCCGAGAAGGACTACGGCGGTGCCGGCTACAGTTGTCGTGACCTGGAAGGCCATCTATGGTCTTTTGGCAGCTACGATCCGTGGCATGGGTCGTGAGCCAAGACAACGGGCCGGCATGAACCGGCCCGTTGTGGGTACCGCTAATAGCGGTCGAAACCGCGGATTACGAGCATTTCTCGCCTTTGGCTGCGTGATAACCCGCTGCCGTCGCGTCCGAGGCGCTCATGTACTTGCCCTCCTTGGTGGTGCCGTACCACTTGCTGCCCTGGCAGTGATACGCCTTGCTCTTGCTACCGGTATTGACCCACACCTGGCCCGGACCACCGCCCGCTGCTGCGGTGGCGGCAGGTGCTGACGCGCCCTTCTTCGAGGTCGCTGCCGCAGCAGCTGGGGCGGCCGCCGCGGCTGGTGCAGCTGCGGCGGCGGGGGCTGCGGCGGCGGCAGGCGCAGCTGATGTGCCGGCTGCGGCGTACCACTCCTTCACACCCTTGTGCCCCTTGCACGCACCCTTCTTGCTGGCCTGACTGGAGTAGCTGCCGTCCTTGCACTGGCCGGTGGAACCAGCCGGCGCGGAGGCCTGCTGGGCATAAACAGCGGAACCGGCAAACAGACAGGCCAGTGCCACGGCAAACAAAGCTGACGATTTCATCTTCGGACTCCCTCCAACGTGAATTCGCTCAGCGGTACAGGTAACGATCCGCTTGTAAGGAATCACCCATCCCGCTTTGTCGATCCCATGCCCGTTGCCTTCCGCATCAAGCGGTATGCGACTGCCTGTGACGACACCCAGGCACCCGCAACGGCAATGCCTGCCGCATGACTATGCCGCAAAATTGTGACGACAAGATAGAGCCGGCATCCGGCGTTCATTTGACAGACGGCGATATCGCATGAACTTGCGAAACAACCGTCCGCCAGTACTCACGGAGTCGCTGCCGCCAGCGGTTTCAGCTTCGAATCCGGTCGTGCCGCCGCATACATCTCCCAGCTGATCTGCTTGAGCAGGCCCTGGCGATCCCCGCCTTGCTTGTACAGGTCGAAGTGCGTGCGATCCGACAGGAAATGGAACTCGGACTTCGCATGCAGGCCATCCAGGACCGCCTGCAGCTTGTGCGCGGCACCATCCAGATAAAACGTATCGGCCGTGCCGACATACAGGTGGATCTTGCCATCCAGATCGGCCTTCAGCTGTGGCCACTCCCGCTGCAGTCGCCAGGCGATGTCGTAGTGATCGCGCCAGTAGGCAACCACCACAGGATCGACGGCACCGGTGTCGCGGTCGAACATCGGCTCGGGCTGACCGTCCTTGCCGCGTGGCGAGAACACCCAATCGAACGAGGCCAACTGGCCGCCATAGGAGCCGAGCACGCGCTCGAGCTTCGCGAACTGCTCGAACGTGCCGAGTACCTTGGCGTGATCGCGCACCAGTGGATACGCCGATCCATCGGGCCGGTGGTAGGCATTGGCGTTTGGCGCATACAGGTCGATGCCGGTGAAATCATGGAAGTCGCTGGGATCGGGCGAGGTCGACCAGGTGCCACCGAAGATCTTCGGATAACGCGTCTGCAGCCACAGCGTGGCCCACCCGCCGGAGGAATGACCGTTGAGGAAACGGCCGTTCGGACGACCATCCATCCGGTATTGCGATTCCAGCTGCGGGATCAGCTCCTCGGTGAGCGCGCGACCCCACGGGCCGTTGTTCACCGAATCGGCGAACTCATGCGTGCCGGTCGGGCTCGATTCGTCGAGAAATACCCAGATCATCGGCGGCATCTCGCCCTTCGCCATCGCTGCATTGACGTTGGACAGCGGCCCCATCACGCGATCGTTGTTGCCGCCGAATCCCTGTGTGTAATAAACCACGGGATAGCGTTTGCTGGACTTGGCGTCATAGCCCGGCGGCGTCAATACCCAGCCGCGCATGTGAATCGGACGTCCCCAGAATGCACTCAGCGCAGGACTGGTGAAATCCACCAGCGTCGCATGCTGGCGCGCCGCTGCAACCGCCTCGCGCATGGGTGCTGGCGCCGATGCGGGTACCACCCACGGATCGCGTGCCGGCAACGCCTTGACCAGGGTCAGCGTCGGAATGCTGGCCGTTGGCAGATGGACCTTCACCACATCGCTGACCAGATCGCCGGCGCCACGCCCGGTGTAGTTGTAGCTGTGATCAACGTCGAGCACGGCCTGCATGTAGTAATCGCCCGGCGGCAGCTGTGACCAGCCGGCCGGGAAGGCCAGCCGATCGGCGTCGACATCGATGCTCTGCCCCGGCGTCCAGCGACTTACCTCGCGCGCAGCCACGCTGGTTTCGGTGGCACGGAACGGATTGGCATCCACTTCATCGACCACGTTGCTCTTGCCGTCGGAGTCTGCCTTTGCTTCGACTTCGGCGGTCTTCGCCTCGATTGCGAATAGCAGCAGCCGACCGGAAGTTGGCTGCGCCGAAGCGGCACCAAGTTGCACATGGAAGAAACGATGAGCGGGAACGGCAGACGTGTCCTGCCGTGCGATGGCCGTGCCGGACAGCAACCCAAGACACAACAATGCAACGACAGCATGACGGCGATAGTGCATCACGAATCCCCTGGTGATCGAATGTTCAAAAGCGCGCGGTCTTGCCCGAAGCAGGGCCACGCGCCACTTCAGTACAGCTCAACTTGTCCGTTTCAATATCAATGCATCGTGGCCATCACGCCGGCTGATCACCCCGATGACCTTGCCGCCGGCATCGCGCTGGACGATCCGGCGTAGCCGCGGCTGGCCAGGCGTGAACAACACATCCTTCAGTTCCGCCTTCAGCGCATAGGGCTTGCCGCCATTCACGGCGCCGGTGAGCTCGTCGCCATGACGGGTAATCACGAAAGTGAAATCGGCGCCAGCCTTGTACGTGCCCGCGTATTCATCCAGCACCGTTGTAGGCAAGGTGATAGCCGGCGGGTCCTGTGGCACCGCGATGGTCTGGCTGGAAATCATGCGCCAGCCGGCAGCCTCTTTCTGCCATACCTCGGTCGAACGATAGTTCGTATGCGACACCTGCCCGGCCACGGTCACCGTGGACTGGTCGGTGAATCGGGTCACCGCCACCGTGCCATAGACCTCGACGTTGAAATCGGTCTGCACGAGATGGTTGGACATACCGTTTGGAGCCGGGCCAGCGCTGGCAACGATGTCGTGTTTCGACACCACGCTGCCATCTTCGATCATGAAGGTCACCCGATCATCGAGATAGCGACTAAGTACCGCAGCGTCGCCGCTGGCCGAGGCATCGGAGAACTCCTGCGATTGACGCTTGATCAGCGCAGCGACATCTTCCGCGGCAAATGCGGGAAAACACCCCGTCAGCAGTACGACAAGGGTGACTCTGGACAGGACACGACGACGGCACGACATGCACACCCCCTGGCACTGGTTATGAAATCACGGCATCGAACAGAGGGAATGCCCGCGCACCTGTGCGCTGGGCGATCCCTTCATCATCACTCTTCTTCAGCAGCCGGCTTGAGCGGAGCCAGCCGCAAATCCTGGAAATCGAAGCTGAAATCGGTCAATGGCGACATAGGCTGCATGCGCACCTCGCGGACATGGCCGTCCACATCCATGCTGAAGTTGACGAATGCATCGGCGTTGAGCGCGCGATCGTCCCAACGCACGGTGAAAGTGTCGTGCTGCCATGGCGTCATCGTGCCGATCAATTGCGCCGTTTTCGAAAAGCGCAGGCGCAGCTTGCCATTCTCGTTGCTGATGATGACGTCGCCGTACCACGGATCGCGATAAGTACCGGCGTATTGCGCCAGCGGCAGCGAGGGCTTGCTGTTCTTGTCGCGAGCGGCTTCATGCTTGGCCAGGCTGTCGTCAGCCTTGGCTTCGCCGAGCTTCACCGCCTTGTCGTACACCGCCACCCAATCCGTCTTCTTGTCTGGATTCAGATAGGCATCAAGCACGCGATAAGTCACCGCATTGAACGCGGCTCCGGATTCCTGGTTGGTCAGCACCACCACGCCCAGATGCAGTTCCGGTACCAGCGTCACGCGCGAGACCATGCCCGGCCAGCCGCCGGTGTGCCAGACCAGCTGCTGGCCGCGGTAGTCGGACAGGAACCAGCTCTCGCCGTAACCGTAGAAGTGCGGTGTCAATGGCGCCAGCTCCGGGATCGGTGGCGTGCCGATGGTGATCGGGGTCAGCATCGACCACATCTGCTTTTGGCTGTCCGCGGAAAACAAGCGGGCCTGCTTGCCATCCGCGCCCTTGGTCGGCAGCACACCACCAGCCAGCTGCACGTTCATCCACTTGGCCAGGTCATGCACGCTGGCATAGATACCGCCAGCACCAGGATCGTTGAGCCACGCCATCGGCGGCACCGGTTCGAGATCCTTGAAGTTGGCCTTGGCGTGGCCAATCGCCACGTCCATACCGGGTTTCAGATAGGTCTTGTCGATCAGCGATTCATCCATGCCGACCGGCTGGAAGATGTGCTCGCGCACATAGTCCGCATAGCTCTGGCCGGAGGCCTGTTCGATCACCAGGGTAGCCACCGCGAACAGGATATTGTCGTAGGCGTAGTTGCTGCGGAAGCTGTTCTTGATCGGCACATTGCGCAGGCGCTCGACCACTTCCTTCGTCGTATAGGAAGTCGGCGGCCAGTACAGCAGATCGCCAGCACCGAGCGAAAGGCCGCTGCGATGCGCCAACAGGTCGCGGATGCGCATCTCGTGCGTCACGTACGGATCTGACATGCGGAACCACGGCAGGTGATCGATCACCCGGTCGTCCATCTTCAGCTTGCCCTGTTCGGCCAGCTGCTGCAGCGAGGCGGCGGTGAACGCCTTGGTGTTGGAGGCGATCGCGAACAGCGTGTGTGCATCGACGGGAGCCGGCTTGCCGATCTCGCGCAAGCCAAAGCCCTGCTCCATCACTACCTTGCCGTCCTTGACGATCGCCACCGCGATACCTGGCACATCGAAGGTCTTGCGTGCGCTGTCGACGTAGGTACCGAAATCCTGCAGCTGCGCAGGCGGAGTGGACGCGCTGGATGACGCGGCAGCCGCCGGCACTGTCGTCGGGACCGCAGGTGTCTGTGCCAGCACAGCAGTGGCGAACACGAACAGTGTGCAGCATCCCGCCAGACGCGGGGAAAGGTATCGCAGGGACATCGGCGACTCCACAGGTTGGAATCGGCCCACTATCGAGGCAAACCGCCTTCGAGGCCAGCGCTGAAAGTCACGGCCATAACGCAGCCTCTCGACGCATCACGCGCCAGCACCGATCATTGACTCTTTTCGCGATGCCACCCGGCGTACCGACTGAGGATCGAAGATCGAGATGAATGCCCTGGCGGAGTGGATCGCCGCCCACGCTTTGCTGCTGTGGGTCCTGCTGCCACTGCTCGCCCTGCTGGGCAGCGACCTGGCCTGGCAGCACAACGAACGACTGCGCTTGACCGCTGTAGCCAATGGCCGCCAGCCAGATGTGATGCAGTCACGCACCATCGTCATGTTGGGCACATTGGCAACCCTGCTATTCGCCGTCATCGCTTTCGCTATCGGCACCGGCGAGCCCGGCGCACTGGTGCGCTTCGACACCGTCCTTGCAGCTGATATGCACACACAGCTGCCGCAATCAGCCATGCCCCTGCTTTCCACCGTCAGCCTGCTCGGCGACACGCCATGGGTAGTCACGATGTCCACGCTGATGCTGCTGATCCTGTTGTTGCGTCGGCAATGGAGCCTGTCGGCTTGCTGGGCCATCGTGCAGGTCGGCATCCTGCCACTTGCTTACGGCATCAAGGACAGCTTCCAGTTCCAGCGAAAGCGCCCACCGCATGACACCCGCTTCGTCACCGATGTCGGCTGGAGCTTTCCGAGCGGTCACGCGATCAGCTCCGCCGTGTTCTATGGCATGCTCGCCTACGTGCTGCTGCGCCTGCTGCCACCTCGCTGGCATCGCGTGGTAATCGCCGCCGCCGTGTTGCTGGCTGGTCTGATCGGCATCAGCCGCATCCTGCTGCAGGCGCATTATTTCAGCGACGTCGTCGCCGGCTATGCTTGCGGTCTGGCGTGGTTGACGCTGTGCATCGGGCTCGCAGAGCGTCTACGGCGATGCGACATGATGCGAAGTTTCGCTGGGAAACCCTGCCGATGAGTCAATTGAACGGCGACCTGTTCGCCCCTTCTCCGTCCAGTGATCCACACATCCGCGTCGGCATCGGTGGCTGGAACTACACGCCGTGGCGCAACAACTTCTATCCAACTGGACTGGTACAGAAGCGCGAGCTGGAATATGCCAGCCGCCAGCTGCGCGCGATCGAGATCAACGGTACCTACTACGGAGCGCAGAAAGCAGTGACCTATGCACGCTGGGCAGCGGAGACGCCAGCGGGCTTCGTGTTCTCGCTGAAGGCGCCACGCTATATCACCGAAGGTAAGCGACTGGCCGATGTCGGCAAGGGAGTCAGCAACTTCGTGCATGGTGGCCTGGCTGAAATGGGCGATCGATTGGGACCGATCCTGTGGCAGCTACCGCCATCACGGCCGTTCGATGCCGACGACCTGGCGACGTTTCTGGATACGCTGCCACGCGAGCTGAATGGCCAGCCATTGCGGCATGTACTCGAAGTACGCCATCCCAGTTTCATGGGCGAGTGCTACGTAGCACTGGCACGCAGCCATGCGGTGCCGACGGTATTCACCGATTCGCCCGATTACCCCTCGCTGGCCGACCTCACCGGCGATTTCGCCTATGCACGGTTGATGCGAAGCGCCGACGGGATTCCCACCGGCTATACGCCCGCGGCGCTGGATTGCTGGGCCGAACACGCGCAACGCTGGGCTGCAGGCAACGACATTGTCGAGCTGCCCCATGCGGCTGCGATGCAAGCGGCAAATCGGCCACGCGACGTGTTCGTGTTCTTCATCGGCAGCGCCAAGCATCGCAACCCCGCCGCGGCGATGGCACTGCAATCACGTGTCGATGGCAGCCGTTGATACCGCGCGCTGCCAGCTCCGCAGTCAGCCGGTGCAGAACACGTTGAGCTTGTGGCCCTCGGGATCGCGGAAATACCCGGCATAGAAGCCGCCGCCGCGATCGCCCGGCGCCCCTTCGTCACTACCGCCCAGCGACAGCGCCTTTGCATGCAGGCGGTCGACTTTGGCGGCGCTGTCCATCACCAGCGCTACCATGTCGCCATTGCCGATCGTGGCCGGCTCGCCATCGAACGGCTTGGTCACGCAGAGGCTTGGTTGCTGCATCGAGACGCCCCAGAAAATGTAGCGCTCAGTCTCCATCAGTCGCTTCGCGCCTGCCTCCCCCAACAAGGCGTCGTAAAACGTGGCTGCACGCGACATGTCATTGGTACCCAAGGTGACGTAGCCGATCATGGCGAGCTCCTGTGATGGGTGGCTGGGATCAAGCCAGCATCCCGCAATCACATCCCGCTGTCATCTGCCGGTATATCGGCAGGCATGGGCTAGATTAAGCTCAACGCCTGCCCCAACACCGGCCCATCCGCATGCGTCGATTCAACCCGCTGATCCTGCTCGCTGCCCTGATTGTTGCCATGGTGCTGTGGCGGCAACACCCGGCCAATCAAGCCGCGACCACAACTCTCAGCAGCGGCACGACAGCAACGCTGCCCGCCTTCCTGCCGCCGGAAGCGCATACCACGTTGGACCTGATCGCCCGCGGCGGCCCGTTTCCGCACAGCCAGGACGGGGTGGTGTTCGGCAACTACGAACACCTGCTGCCGGCCCAGCCGCGTGGCTACTACCACGAATACACAGTGGAGACGCCCGGTGCCAGTACGCGCGGCACAAGGCGCATCATCACCGGCGGCACGCCACCCGACATTTACTACTACACCGACGACCACTACCGCAGTTTCCGCAGCTTCAAGGTAAGCCAATGAGCGCACGTGGCCTCGATCCGGACCTGACCCGGCCGACCCAGAGCGGCGTGTATTTCGTCGGCGCCCACGATCTCGATCGCCTGGCCAAAACCGCCCGGCAGCACGAGTTGCACGTCTGCCGCACGGATCTGGCAGGTTGCCACGACAAGGATGAGTTGCTGCGACGCCTGGCCGTATCGGTGCCCTTGCCTGCATCGTTCGGCCACAACTGGGATGCGCTGGCCGATTGTTTGCGCGATCTGCGCTGGGTACCGGCCTGGGGGCATGTGCTGCTGTTCGAGCATGCCGACGAACTGCGCCAAGCTGCCGAGACCGACTACAACATCCTGCTTGGCATTCTCGACGACGCGGCGACGTTTGGCGGCGAGCACGAGGTTCCGTGGTTCGCCTTTCTCACCTTGCCCGATGACGCATTCGACAACAGCCACGCTGGCGCGTGAAGCTGTGTCACCCTATGCACCCCTGAAATGCCGGAACACCATGCAAACCATCGAATTCGAACTGGAAGGCACCTACGTCGAGCTCAACATGCTGTTGAAGCTGACCGGCCTGTGCGACAGCGGCGGCGCCGGTAAAGCCATCGTTGCCACCGGCGCCGTCTCGGTGGACCAGCAGATCGAGCTGCGCAAGACCTGCAAGATCCACGCGGGCCAGGTAGTCACCATCGACGACATCGAGATCCACGTGCTGGCCGATTCGGGCGCTGAATAACCCCGGCAGCAGTAAGAATCACCTCGGCAGCTCGTCCAGTCGCCGGTCGAGGGCAGCGTAGCCAGGCACGTGTAGCAGGAACTCGCGTTCCATGACATCACGTATCTCTGCGCTATCGCGCAACGCATGCCGCTCGGGCTCATGTCCCAGGCGGCGTATCGTGAACTCGCGGTTGAACAGGCTCAGGCGCCGATCGGCCGCGGTGCGAGCCACTATCAGGTTGCTGACAAATCGCGACGCCGGATGCGTGGACACGTAGTGGTTGGCCACCACGTAGTCGACCGGCTGGCTGGGCTTGAGGTCGAAGCAGTACAGCGACAACCACTGCCCGCGCACCAGCGACTGCATGCGCCAGTCGCCATCTCGCAGAATCAGCCGGAGCGGCTCATGGCCAGTGGCTTGCTCGATGTCGGTTTGTAGTCGTAGTGCTCCGGGAAGCACCTGCCCGCCGAAACCGACATCGACGAGCCAGCTCTCACCCGCCAGCTCGACGCGCAGCAGCATGTGGGTCTGGCCGGTGACTGCATCCTCCGGCTGGTTCCACAGCACCCGCGCTATCAACCCCGACACCTCGAAGCCGATCGTCCGCAACACGGCCGCGAGCAGTAGATTCTGTTCGAAGCAATAACCACCGCGGCCGTCCTGCACCAGCTTGCGCTGCAGCGCGGCCAGCTCCAGATCGACCGGCAGACCCAGCAGCGGATCGAGATTCTCGAACGGAATGGTCGCCACATGGGCGATCGCCAGTGCCTGCAAGGTCGACAGCTGCGCTGCGACGGAACCCGTATGGCCAATACGCCGGAGGTACGCCTCCAGGTCGATGGATTCACTCATGCTCAATATCCACGGGCTCAATATTCGGGAAATCGGGACCACGATAGTACCCGCCCGCCGATGGTCTTCATTCAGGTAACAGGTAACCGGAGCCGTGTGACCAGCGAAGAGACAGTATCCCGCGCATGCAACGGCATTCACTCTGTCGGTCGTTGCATCTGTTGCAGGCGCTTGAACGTAACTTCATGGACCGAAGGTCGGCTCGATACAAAACCACTGTCAGCGAGGCACACCATGATTCGTCGAACTGCCTTTCACGTTATCCCGCTAGTCGCCGCCTTGATGGTGGCCGGGATCAGCGCCTGCCAACCCGCTGCGGCCAACGATGCGCAGGTCTTGCCCGCGCCCACCGTGGATACGCCAAAGGCCACCGCCGCAGGCGAGCAGACCGCGGTATTGGCCGGCGGCTGTTTCTGGGGCATCGAGGCCGTGTTCGAGCACGTCAAGGGCGTGCACAAGGTGGTGGCCGGTTTCTCCGGTGGCGCCGCCGACACGGCGCACTACGACGAAGTCAGCGACGGCGATACCGGCCATGCGGAATCGGTCAGGGTGCAGTTCGACCCCGCCAAGGTCAGCTACGGCCAGTTGCTGCAGGTGTTCTTCTCGGTCGCGCTCGATCCCACCGAACTCAACCGGCAAGGTCCGGACAGCGGTACGCAATACCGCTCGGTGATCTTCTACGGCAACGACGAGCAGAAGAAGGTCGCCACCGACTACATCGCCCAGCTGACGGCAGCGAAGTCCTTCACGGCACCGATCGTGACCCAGGTCGTGCCGCTCAAGGCGTTCTACCCGGCCGAGGCGTACCACCAACATTACTTCAGCGAGCATCCGGACAATCCGTATATCGTCATCAACGATGCACCGAAGGTTGCGAATCTTCAAAAACTGTTTCCGACGCTGTATCAGCCGGAGCAGCAAGTGGTGGATGTGCAACTGCACTGATACCGGATCAGGTTTGACTTGCATGAGGCGGCACGAACCCCATGTCTGGACTTCCGCGCCCCTCACGCGCCTGCCCTGACATTCCCCTCACGTGCCGCCTCACGCTCCTTCATTGCCGGCTGAATCCACCGAGCTCACCCGCAGCTTCCTGGGCGTGTTCCGCTACAGCGGGCGGGCACTGGAACTGGTGTGGAGCACCAGCCGCCCGTTGACCATCGCGCTGGCGTTGCTGACCCTGATTGCCGGTCTGCTGCCCGCCGGCGTGGCCTATGTCGGCGCACATATCGTCGACGCGGTGGTCACCGCAAGCCGTCTGTGGGCCAGCAGCGGACATGCACCGCTGGCAACCGTGTTCCAGTGGGTGGCGCTGGAAGGCCTCCTGGTGGCGGCTCTGGCCGGTGCGCAGCGCGGCCTGTCGATGTGCCAGTCGCTGCTGCGCGCGCAGCTCGGACAACGCGTCAACGTGATGATCCTGGAGAAGGCGCTGACGCTGGAGCTGGCGCACTTCGAGGATTCCGAGTTCTACGACAAGCTCACCCGTGCGCGGCGCGAAGCGTCGACCCGGCCGCTGTCGCTGGTCACCCGCACGTTCGGCCTGGGCCAGAACGCGATCTCGCTGATCAGCTACGGCACCTTGCTGTTCCACTTCTCACCGTGGGCAGTGGCGGTCCTCCTGCTGGCCGGGTTGCCCTCGTTCCTGTCCGAAACCAAGTTCTCTGGCGACGCGTTCCGGTTGTTCCGCTGGCGTTCGCCGGAAACGCGCATGCAGCTGTATCTGGAAACCGTGCTGGCGCGCGAGGACCACGCCAAGGAAGTCAAGCTTTACGAGCTCGGCCCGCTGCTGCTGGATCGCTACCGTGACATTTTCGACAAGCTCTACGGCGAGGACCGCGACCTGACCGTGCGTCGCGAAAGCTGGGGCTTCGGACTCGGCCTGCTCGGCACGATCACGCTGTACGGTGCCTATGCGTGGATTGCGATGACCACGGTGATCGGCCGCATCACGCTCGGTCAGATGACGATGTACCTGTCGCTGTTCCGGCAGGGCCAGTCGGCGGTATCCGCGATGCTGTCGGCGATCGGCGGCATGTACGAAGACAACCTCTATCTGTCGACCCTGTACGAGTATCTGGAAACGCCGGTGCCACCATCGCAGGGCATCGCCCAGCGCGGCGCGAAGCCGGACGACGGCATCCGCTTCGAGCAGGTCAGCTTCACCTATCCCGGCGCCAGCGAGCCGGCGCTGCACGACATCAACCTGCATATCCGCCCTGGCGAATCACTGGCCCTGGTCGGCCAGAACGGTTCCGGCAAGACCACCCTGATCAAGCTGCTGACGCGACTCTATTCGCCGGACAGTGGCCGCATCCTGCTCGATGGCACCGACCTGCGCGACTGGGACGAAAGCATCCTTTTGCAGCGTATCGGCGTGATCTTCCAGGATTTCGCGCGCTACCAGATGCGCGTGGGCGAGAACGTCGGTGCGGGCGATGTCAGCCATTTCGAGGACGAGGCGCGCTGGCGCGAGGCCAGCGACAAGGGCATGGCCAGCGAATTCATCGACGGTCTGCCGTCCGGCTTCAACACCCAGCTCGGCAAGTGGTTCCGCGAAGGACGTGAACTGTCCGGTGGGCAATGGCAGAAAATCGCCCTCGCCCGTGCCTTCATGCGCTCCCGCGCGGACATCCTGGTGCTGGACGAACCGACTGCGGCGATGGATGCCCAAGCCGAGGCGAGTATCTTCGCGCATTTCCGCGAACTGGCCGGCAACCGCATCGCGATCCTGATCTCGCACCGCTTCTCCACCGTGCGCATGGCCGACCAGATCATCGTGATCCAGGACGGCCGCATCATCGAGCACGGCAGCCACGAACAGTTGATGGCGCAGGACGGCCACTATGCGCACTTGTTCTCGCTGCAGGCGCAAGGCTACCGCTAGATTCGCCGTGATCGGCTTGACCCTGCCGCCCTGCGCGCCCCATGCTTCGCCGTCTTGACCTACCCGAAATACACGCATGAGCAGTCGCTACAACGCCGCCGATATTGAAGTCCTCTCCGGCCTGGATCCGGTCAAACGCCGCCCCGGCATGTATACCGACACCACGCGCCCGAATCACCTGGTGCAGGAAGTGGTCGACAACTCGGTGGATGAGGCGCTGGCCGGCCACGCCAGCTCGATCGAGGTGATGCTTTACAACGACGGTTCGGTGGAAGTGAGCGACGACGGTCGCGGCATGCCGGTGGACATCCATCCGGAAGAAGGCGTCTCCGGCGTCGAGCTGATCATGACCCGGCTGCACGCGGGCGGTAAGTTCAGCGGCAAGAACTACAACTTCTCCGGCGGTCTGCACGGCGTCGGCGTCTCGGTGGTCAATGCGCTGTCCGACCGGGTCGAGGTGAACATCCGCCGCGACGGCTCCGAATATCAGATGGTATTCGCCCACGGCGACAAGGTCAGTCCACTGGAAGTGATCGGCACGGTACCGAAGAAGCGCAGCGGCACCACCTTGCGCTTCTGGCCGGAAGCTAAGTATTTCGATTCGCCGAAGATCTCGCTGTCGAAACTCAAGCACCTGCTGCGCGCCAAGGCCGTGCTGTGCGCTGGCCTCAACGTGAAGCTCACCGACGAAGCCAGTGGCGAGACGATCGAGTGGCATTACGAGGATGGCCTGCGCGATTACCTGCGCGGCGAACTCGACGGTGCCGAGGCATTGCCGAACGAGCTGTTCGTGCACCACATGGCGCGCGACGTGGAAGGTCTGGAAGTGGCGCTGGCCTGGTTGCCGGAAGGCGAGCTGGTGCAGGAGAGCTACGTCAACCTGATCCCCACCGCGCAGGGTGGCACCCACGTCAACGGCTTGCGCACCGGCTTGACTACGGCGATCCGTGAGTTCTGCGAAATCCGCAACCTGCTGCCACGCAGCGTCAAGCTGGCACCTGAGGATGTGTGGGAACGGCTCGCCTTCGTGCTGTCAGCCAAGCTGCAGGACCCGCAGTTCGCCGGCCAGACCAAGGAACGGTTGTCCTCTCGCCAGACCGCCGGCATGGTCGAGAACGTCATCCACGATGCCTTCAGCCTGTGGCTCAATCAGAACGTGGAGATGGGCGAGCGAATTGCCCAGCTGGCAATCGAGCGCGCCAGCGCGCGCCTGAAAGCGGCCAAGCAGATCGTGCGCAAGAAGATCACCCAAGGTCCGCAACTGCCCGGCAAGCTGGCCGACTGCACCGCCACCGACCTCACCCGCACCGAACTGTTCCTGGTCGAGGGCGATTCCGCCGGCGGCAGCGCCAAGCAGGCGCGCGACAAGGAGTTCCAGGCGATCCTGCCGCTGCGCGGCAAGATCCTCAACACCTGGGAAGTCGAATCGACCTCGGTGCTGGCCTCGGAAGAAGTCCACAACCTCGCCGTGGCGATCGGCTGCGACCCTGGCAAGGACGATCTGTCCGGCCTGCGCTACGGCAAGGTGATCATCCTCGCCGATGCGGACTCGGATGGCCTGCATATCGCCACGCTGCTGGCGGCACTGTTCCTGAAACATTTCCCGACGCTGGTCAGCGAAGGCCATGTGTTCGTGGCAATGCCGCCGCTGTTCCGCGTCGATGTCGGCAAGCAGGTGTTCTACTGCCTCGACGAAAGCGAGAAGGAAGCGATGCTGCAACGGATCGAGCGCGAGAAGATGAAGGGCGCAGTCAGCACCACCCGCTTCAAGGGGCTGGGCGAAATGAACCCCCCACAATTACGCGAATCGACCATCCATCCGGATACGCGCCGACTGGTACAGCTGACCATCAGCGATGATGACGGCACGTCAAAGCTGATGGATATGTTACTGGCAAAAAAGCGTGCTGGTGACCGCAAGGCGTGGCTGGAAGAGAAAGGTGATCTGGCGACGCTCGAGGTTTGAATCGCGGCAGCAATTGCAACCGGTAACAGCCCACCCCTCATATCGTCATCCCGGCGAAGGCCGGGATCGCTTCTACGCAGCCGTGTTGGAAAAGCGATCCCGGCCTTCGCCGGGATGACGACTTGGGGAGAGGATCTCTTCGCAAGGACGACGACTTAGGCAGGATCTCTGTCGCTACCATTCGTGCATCCGAATCCAGCCGGACGCCGTATCTCCACATGCTTCCAATCCGGTAAGCGGAAAAGACTTGGAGATATAGATAATGAAGATGAACCATTCCATACGAACCCTCGCCGTCGGCCTCTGCATCGCCTTGTCCACCGCTGCCGTTGTGCCGATGGCCTTCGCCCAGTCGGATGCCATGGGTTCGATGAGCATGCACAAGGATCCGATGGTCGGCGGCGCAGCGATGTATCCGTCCAAGAACATCATCCAGAACGCAGTCAACTCTAAGGATCACACCACCCTGGTCGCCGCGGTGAAGGCTGCAGGCCTGGTCGACACCCTTTCCGGCACAGGACCGTTCACTGTGTTCGCGCCGACCAACGAGGCGTTTGCCGCCCTGCCCGCCGGCACCGTCGATACCCTGCTGAAGCCGGAGAACAAGGCCACGCTGACCAAGATCCTTACCTACCATGTGGTTGCCGGCAAGATGACTTCGCATGACCTTGCCGAGGCAGTGAAAGCTGGTGGTGGCAAGGCGGTATTGAAGACCGTCGAAGGCGATTCGATCACGATCAGCAAGGACGGCAGTGCGTGGACGGTCACCGATGACAAGGGCAATGTTGCCAACATCACCATTGCTGATGTGATTCAGTCCAATGGCGTGATCTTCGTCATCGACAAGGTGCTGATGCCGTAACTGGCTGCCGCGCAACGCTTCAATCTGTCCGCCGCCCCGATTCCCTCGTCGGGGCGGCGTTTTTTTTGCGGCAACGACAACACCATGGTGCTCAATGCACCCATATGGGCAACCGCATACCTGCTGTATCTTCATGCGCTAACGATCCGTGAAGCGAAGATATTCTGGAGAGACCTATGAAGATCAATCAGCGCATGCGAGCCCTCGCCGTGGGTCTTTTACTGGCATTGGCCATGGCGCCGGTGGTGGTGGCCGGCAAGACCAGCACGCCTAAGGCCACCACCGCGTCTAAGGCCGTGCCGGACAGCGAACCCAGCATGTCGCCATCGAAGGACATTGTGCAGAACGTCGACGGTGCGAAGGACCTCGCTACCCTGGCCGCCGCGATGAAGGCCACGAAACTGGCTGACACGCTCGCGGGCGTTGGTCCCTATACCCTGTTCGCGCCGAGGGACAAGGCGTTTGCTGCCCTGCCCGCGGACACGCACGACCGCCTGCTCAAGCCCGGCAACGAGGCCGCGCTGGCACGCGATCTCGGCTACCACGTCGTGCCTGGGCGTCTGACCACGAAGGATCTGGCCAAGGCGGTCGCAGCGGGCGGTGGCAGCGCTGCGTTGAAGACCATCGAAGGCGACTCGATCACCATCAGCAGGGACGCCGACCGCTGGGCGATCATCGACGACAACGGCAATGTCGCCCACATCACCGTCGCCAACCTGAAGCAGTCCAACGGCATGATCATGGTGATCGATCAGGTACTGACGCCGTGACCTGCCGCAAGGCCTGAGATCATCGGCCACGCCACCGTCCATGCTCCACCGGCTTTTTTTGCGCTGACGGGGGCGCTATGGTGTCGCCACCTTTCCGGGAATAGCCGCAATGCCCCTGCTGCCGCCGCTCGATCTGCATCGCTGGATCGACGAACACCGCCACCTGCTGAAACCACCGGTGGGCAACAAGTGCATCGTCGACGGCGATTTCATCATCATGATTGTCGGCGGCCCCAACGCGCGTACCGACTACCACCACGATGAAGGCCCGGAGTTCTTCTACCAGCTTGAGGGCGAGATGGTGCTGAAAGTGCAGGACGGTGGCCATGCGCGCGACATCCCGATCCGCGCCGGCGAAATTTTCTACCTGCCACCGCGCGTACCGCACTCGCCACAACGCATGCCCGAATCCATCGGCTTGGTGATCGAACGTCGCCGTGTCGACGGCGAAAAGGATGGTCTGCTCTGGTTCTGCGAGCACTGCAACCACAAGCTGTTCGAGGAGTACTTCGTACTCGACAGTATCGAGCGTGATTTCCCGCCAGTGTTCGATCGCTTCTATGGTTCACGCGAAGCGCGCACCTGCAGCGTATGCGGGCATCTGAATCCGGCGCCCGCAAAATATGACTAAGCGCCGACGTCGTTGCGTGCTACCCACTTGTGTGCCATCCGTCGCAACGACGCATCGAACTTGCTGCCAGCAGCCACCTCGGCCACCAACCGCCACGCCAGCGCCTGCGATTCCTCGTTGACCACGAAGCGCTCGTCCTCGCCAGCACGTACGACGTAACGCACGTCGTAGTGCCAATGGTCCGGCTCATTCGCACGCGCAGGAATGCGATGCCGATCGATATCGAAAATCTCGTTTTCCACGCGCAGGCCCACCACACCGGTTTCCTCCTGCGCCTCGCGCAAGGCCACCCGTGCCAGGTCCGCATCACCGTCAGCATGTCCGCCCGGCTGCAACCATAACCCCAGTTTGCGGTGATGCATCAGCAGTACCCGTGCGCCATCGGCACTGACCAACCATGCCGAACCGGTGAAATGACCCGGCAGGAAACGACGCTCGAAAACCGCGGAATCGGATCGAAGAAACTCGCTGAAAGTCAGCACAGATGCGGCTTCGTCCGGCCAGCGTGACGCGTACACCTCCAGGTGGGCGAGCAGCTGCGAAAAATCTGAGGGCATGAGCGAAGGACACGACACCACTAGGGTTGATCATGATAGCTGCGTCGCAGCTTGTCCCCCTTGTCCCGCTCCGTTATGGTTACCCGTCACGTCAGCTCGGCATGCCACGTTCAGCGTGGCGCAGATCGGGCGCCGTATTTGCTTTCAAGGGGAGTCATTCATGCTTTTCAAGCGCGTCAAACCGATCGAGCAGATTCTGGCAACAGCAGAAAAAAAAGGGCTGAAACGCCAGCTCGGTGCCTTTCAACTGACCCTGCTGGGTATCGGGGCCGTCATAGGCACCGGCATTTTCGTCCTGACTGCTGAAGCGGGCCAGAAAGCCGGGCCAGGCATGATGATCGCCTTCGTCATCGCGGCCACCGTCTGTGGGTTGGCCGCACTCGCCTATGCCGAACTGGCGGCGATGGTCCCGGTGTCTGGCTCGGCCTACACCTATACCTACGGCGTGCTCGGGGAGTTCGTCGCCTGGATCGTCGGCTGGGCCCTCGGCCTCGAGTACGGTATCGGCGCGGCGGTCGTCTGCGTTGGCTGGTCCGGTTACATGAACGGCTTGCTGGCGCAGAGCAATTTCCTGGGTGGCGCGTTTGCGCTGCCGGAGTACCTGCGCACGGGACTCTATGCCGGTGGATCGTTTAATCTTCTGGCTTTCATAATCGCCCTTCTTGTCACCGTATTACTCGTGATTGGCACCTCCAAAAGCGCACGTGTCAATGCGGTGCTGGTCAGCATCAAGATCATCGCGTTGACGGCTTTCGTGCTGATTGCGGTGCCAGCTGCGAAGAGCGCGAACTTCCACCCGTTTTTGCCCGGCGGCTGGGGTAGCCCACTCGGCGGCGTCGGCGTGCTTGGCGCTGCGGCATCGATCTTTTTCGCTTATGTCGGTTTCGACGCCGTATCCACCGCGGCTGAAGAAACGAAGAACCCGAACCGCAACATTCCGATAGCACTGATCGGATCATTGACGATCTGCACGATCTTCTATCTGCTCGTGGGATACGGAGCAGCCGGCTCGGTCGGCGCACAGCCGATCCTCGGGTCGAATGGCATGCCACTCGACCCTGGTGGTCCGGAAATGGCAGCAGCATGCGCACATTCTCAAGCACTCGTCTGCAGCAAAGAGCCGCTGGCGCATGTACTGCGAGTGCTAGGCTGGTCGAGAATGGGTGACTGGATCGGGATCGCCGCCATCCTCGCTTTGCCGTCGGTCATTCTGATGATGATGTTTGGACAGACGCGTATCTTCTTCACCATGTCGCGCGACGGCCTCCTGCCAGGGGTGCTCTCGACCGTGCATAAGCGCTTTCATACGCCACACATCATTACGATCGCCACTGGCCTTGTCGTCGCAATCTGTTCGGCGCTGTTCCCGGTCGGTAAGCTCGCTGATACGTCCAATTCGGGCACGTTGCTGGCGTTTGCCATGGTGTCGTTGGGCGTGCTGATCCTGCGCAAGCAACAGCCGAACCGCCCGCGCCCCTTCCGAACACCTATGGCATGGGTAGTTTGCCCGTTGGCGGTGCTTGGCTGCCTCTTGCTGTTCGTGAACCTCAGCGTGACCGCAAAGCTGGTCTTCGTTATCTGGGCGGCCATCGGCCTTGTCTTCTACTTCCTCTACGGCTACCGCAAGAGCCATCTGGCCAACGGTACCGAGCCCAGCTGATACAAACGCAGTATTGTCTGACCCATCAACCGGCACGGTAGATCCCGTGCCGGTGTCATATCCGGAACGCCCATGCTCAAGCAGTTACTCGCGCGCAAGACCGATTTCACGAATGCCGAAGACAGTGACGGCCCAGCCCTGAAGCGAACGCTGGGTCCCTGGGGCCTTACTGCGCTCGGCATCGGCGCGGTGATCGGCGGCGGCATCTTCGTGATCACCGGCCAGGCTGCCGCCGAGCACGCAGGCCCGGCGATCATCCTCTCGTTCGTGATTGCGGCCATCTGCTGCAGCTTCACTGCGCTGTGCTACGCCGAATTCGCGACGCTGATCCCGATGTCGGGCAGTTCGTATTCCTATGCGTACGCCACACTCGGCGAACTGGTGGCTTGGTTCATCGGCTGGAACATGGTGCTGGAATACGGTGTGTCGGCGTCGGCGGTCGCGGTCAGCTGGACCGGCTATTTCGTCAGCCTGCTCGATGACATCTCCAGCTTGTTTGCCAAGTGGGGCATCCCGATAAAGTTGCATCTGCCCGACGTACTAACCAACGCCCCGCTCGCCTACACGAATGGTCATCTCGTGACGACCGGTGCGCTGTTCAACCTGCCTGCGGTCGCGATCGTGCTGGCGCTGACCTGGCTGTGCTACGTCGGTATCCGGGAATCCAGTGGCGCGAATCTCGCGATGGTGATCCTCAAGGTCAGCCTGATCGTGATCGTGATCGTCGCTGGCTGGCATTACGTGAACACAAGTTACTGGCATCCCTTCATACCGGCTAACCAGGGCCCGGAAAAGTACGGCTGGTCCGGCATCATGCGGGCGGCAACCCTGGTGTTCTTCGCCTACATCGGCTTCGAGGCCACTTCGACCGCCGCACAGGAAGCGAAGAATCCGCAGCGCGATCTGCCGATCGCCACGCTGGCCTCGCTGGCCATCTGTACCGTTTTGTATATCGGCATCGCCGCCGTGATCACCGGCCTGCTGCCCTTCGATCAGCTCAGCACGGCCGAACCCGTCGTGACGGCGGTCAGGGCACATCCGGAACTCGGCTGGCTCCGCTGGGTGGTCGAAGTCGGCGCCCTGATCGGATTGTCATCGGTGATCCTGGTCATGATCATCGCGCAGCCGCGCATCTTCATGATCATGAGTCGCGACGGCATGCTGCCCAAGGTGTTCTCCCGAATCCACCCGCGCTACCGCACACCGCACATCAACACCGTCATCACGGGTATCGGCATTGCCGCGCTCGCGGCGGTGTTTCCGCTCGACATACTCGGTGACCTCGTCTCGATGGGCACCCTGATCGCCTTCGTTGCCGTCTGCGCCGGCGTGCTGATTCTTCGTCATACGCAACCCGACCTGCCGCGCACGTTCCGCGTGCCGTGGGCGCCGGTCACCTGCGTGCTCGGCGTACTCAGCTGTCTCGGCCTGCTGTACTGGGAGAACTGGTACCAGTGGCTGATGCTCGGTATCTGGACGGTAATCGGCATGGCGATCTATTTCGGCTATGGCCGCCGACATAGTCATCTGCGGAATCAGTCGCAGGCATGACTTGACTGATTGCGGTCAATTGATTCGAATAGCACCGAAAAGCTTTGAATGTCTTCGATATTCACTAAAAAGGCGCCAGGGTCACCCTGGCGCCTTTTTAAAGAAAATGATCAAGAATTCTCACTTAACTTATTGTTTTTGAATAATTTAACGAGAATTTTTCGATAGAATTTCGGCGAGCGACCGCCCATTGTCATGCGGCGGGAGTATGATCCTCAGTCCGCGGGTTGATCACTTGGCAGTGGGCCCCGGATCGCCGCCCGGCGCGTCAGGTGAGTCAGCTCCTCAGCCTGGCGTGTCGGGCAGCACTTTCTTAGGGCCACGCGCCCCGCAACACCCTCCCCCGATTTTCCCTGCGCTCCGCCAGGTGCGATTAGCCGTTATGCGCGCGCAAAGAAAAGGCCGGCGATGTGCCTAATGCCAGTCAGTTAAGGTGACTGGCATTTTTCATAGGGTATTTGTGGGGTCGGCGTTTGACTTCCCGAGGACACGATCGTTGTCGTCGTAGCGGCAACAGATAGACGCGTGCTTGTTGTCGGAGCCGGGCCAGTCGTTTGGGAAAGGCGCCAGAGGTTTCCAGTGGGGCATAGCGCAGCTCGGCGACGATGGCGCGAGTGAACCCCTGGAAGCTCATTCGGGTTGGCAGCACGCCGAGTTCATCCGCGGTTTGGTGCATCTCCCAACGCAGCAGGTTGTAGGCGATCAACAGGCCCCAGATTTCCTGTCGCACCAGCTCGGGTCGCTTGCTGCGCAAGACGGTGTCGTTGGCTTGCATGCCTTGCTTGATATCCCGGAAGCCCAGCTCGATTTCCCAGCGTTCGCGATAACACGCAGTCACCCGGTCGGCGGGATAGCGAACGGCATCGGCCAGCGAGGTCAAGTAGCGTCGACCGGACGGACAGACGATCAGCCGTGCCTCCCAGAACGCCGGCAGCTCCGGATGCTGGCGACGTGCTTGCGGCGAGACCGGCAGGCGCACCCATGCATCACCATCACCGAGCGAGCGGACCACTTCATGACGTAACAGGGACTTGGCCCGGATCAGCCAGTGGCGTTGATCTCCTGCACGTTGCCACATAAGCAGGAAGGCGGCTGAGTAATACGCGCGATCGAAGATCGTCAGCGAATCATCGGGCACCGCGGCGGCCAGATTGTGGGCGTAGCTGAGCTCGCCGGTCGTATACGCGCCAAAGGCAGCGGCCCGGATCAAGTGGGTGTGGACATCCATCAGGCACACCGCGCGTACCTGTGGCCAGCTCCCATCACCGTGCTGCGAGCATCCGCCACCGAAGACATCACGATGCTCGGCGGTATCGGGCGTCGACCACACCACGCCATCGACCGCCAACACACGAAGTCCCTGGAAGAGCCCGCTCGCCGGGAGTGGTGTATTGCACCATGTGCGACTGAGCTGATCGAACAAATGCGACAGCGGCGCTTCGCCCAGCCGCTGTCGCCCCTGGACGGTGGCGCTTGGTACGGGCACCACTTCTTCGGTGTCCAGCGCCAGCCCCAGCTGACGCACGATGTGCCAGATCGGTTCATTGCGAAACAACGCCAGCCCGATGACCAGCCAGATCAACCGCTCGGCCGGCAGACGGCGACGGCGCAAGGACGCTGTGCCCGTCGCTTGCAGGGCCTGCTCGATCCAAACGGCGGGAATGAGCTGGCTGAAACGATCGAACGCGTCAGGAGACAGGTCGCCTACCGCATCAAGGTGGGCTTGCAGGGCAGTGCTCAAAGCAAGAGGCTCATGGAAAACCATGAGCCTCTTGGGTCATCTTCGCGGCGTCAATACCTTAACTGACTGGCATTAGGCGATGTGCCGGCCTTTCGATGACCTGCAGCGCGACGTGCCCGCGTGCGATCAAGCCTTCTTCGGCGTGTGCGATACGCACCAGCCTTTCGCATTCACCGACTTGCCCGGAAACAGCTGGCACGGTCCACGGCCGGTAGCGCCGCCGGAATAAAACTGACAATTGGAGCACTCGTCTCCCGCCTTGTGCTTCGCATTGGTGCTCTTGCTGGCATCTTCCACGTAGCCAAGAGCACTGGCGGTCGGGTCGGTTTCGGTCACCGGCGGCAGATCGGCGGCGCGCGCAAAACGCGGCAACCCACCGATGACCATGGCCGCCACGGTCGTACCGGCCGCCACCTTGAGGAATCGGCGGCGCGATTCGATATCTTGTTCGTTCGACATGGGCAAGCCTCCGTCGGTGATCTATCCGGCGCACCCGCGCTGGATTCTCTGGGAATGGTACGCCCGCCGTCGCAATCTTTCATGACTTGCGAGAATGGCTCTCATTCCAGCAAGGCGCCCGACCCGCACATGTTATAGTTGACCCTCATTTGGACGTCCAAACACATGAGCCAAGACCTCCCCGCCACGATTCCGGCCAGCTTGTTCGATGCCCGTGCAGACGCCATCGCGGACACTGCGCGCGAGCTGTCGGCGATGGGCTGGACACCGGCCACCAGCAGCAATTTCTCGATGCGGGTCGATGCGGAGCATGCGGCCATCACGATCTCCGGCCGGCACAAGGGACGGCTTGGTCGCAACGACATCATGCTGATCGACCTGCATGGCAGCGCCGTCGGCACCGATGCCCGGCCCAGCGCCGAAACGGCGCTGCACACCCAGATCTATCGGCGTTGGCCGGAGATCCACGCCGTACTGCACACCCACTCGCGCACGCAAAGCGTCGCTTCCCGGCTGTTTGCGCACGACGGCGTGATCCGTCTGCAGGGCTGGGAGCTGCAGAAGGCGATTACCGGCTACAGCACACACGAAAGCGTGCTGGAGATTCCGGTGTTCCCGAACACCCAGCACATGCCCGAACTGGTCGCCCAGGTCGACGCTTGGCTGGACGCGGGCAAACCGCTGCATGCCTATCTGATCGACGGCCACGGCATCTATACCTGGGGCCGCGACATGGCTGAAGCCGAACGCCATCTGGAAGCGCTGGAGTTCCTGCTGGACTGCGAACTGGAACTGAAAAAACTGAGGGCATCATGAGCCGCCTGCGCATATTCGACGAATCCCAGCCGCAATCGCCACTGGCAGAGCATCTTGAGCACGCATCGATCGCCCGTGAACTGGGCAAGGTCGGCGTCCGCTTCGAACAATGGGAAGCCAGCCAGCCGATCGCCCCCGGCGCCAGCCAGGACGAAGTGATCGCCGCCTACCGCAGCGACATCGACCGATTGAAGGAAGAGAAGGGTTATCAGGCGGTCGACGTGATCAGCCTTACACCCGACCACCCTGACCGAGCCACGCTGCGCCAGAAATTCCTCAGCGAGCACACGCACAGCGAGGACGAGGTGCGCTTCTTCGTCGCCGGCTCCGGCCAGTTCACCCTGCATATTGCCGGCAAGGTCTACGACATCCTGTGCGAACAGGGTGACCTGATCGGCGTGCCGGACGGTACCCGCCACTGGTTCGACATGAGCGAGGCACCCTACTTCGTGGCGATCCGGCTGTTCACCAACAAGGAAGGCTGGGTGGCACAATTCACCGGCGACGACATCGCCCAGCGCTTTCCACGGATGCAACCTCGCCAGATTGCGTAAAACAACGCAAAAATGGCGGATGGCATCTGGCGTTGCGGCCTGTAGACGCAGCATCACATGGCATTCGTTTATGCTGAGAGCCCTTTCCGCACCAGCACCGCCATGATCGAAACCCGCGCCATCGTCACCGACATCGAGGGCACCACCAGCTCGATCAGCTTCGTCCGCGACGTGCTGTTCCCGTATGCGCGCAAGCGGCTCCCAGCTTTCGTCGAAACCCATGGCGACCAGCCCGAGGTGCAGCACTGGCTGCATGAGGCTGCAAGTGAAGCCGGGCTGGTCGAAGCCAGCCGTCAGGACATCATCGAGCTGCTGCTGCAATGGATCGATCAGGATCGCAAGTCCACCGCGCTGAAGGCGCTGCAGGGCATGATCTGGAAGGACGGCTACGCCGCTGGCGACTACCGCGCCCACATGTACCCGGAAGTCGCCGCACGGCTTCGCGACTGGCGTGCCGACGGACTGCGCCTGTATGTCTATTCCTCCGGATCAGTGCCTGCGCAGCAGCTGCTTTTTCGTTACAGCGAGGCTGGCGACCTGACTCCGCTGTTTGCCGGCTATTTCGACACCGAAACCGGCCCCAAGCGCGAGGCCGAATCTTACCGGCGTATCGCCGAGGCCATCGGCGAACAGCCCGGACACATCCTGTTCCTCTCCGATATCGAGGAAGAACTCGATGCAGCACAGGCCGCCGGACTACGCACGGCCTGGTTGCTACGCGAGCCACTGGTCTTCCCTGCCACACCACGCCATCCGGCGTTTCGCGATTTCGACGCGATCCAACCCTGAAGCTGCCACGCGAGCCGACCATGCGTAGTGCCCTGACTGTTCTGCTCGCTTTCGCCGCCGGTGTGCTGCTGATGCTGTGGCTGCCCAGCCACACGACACTGCCTGCAGTCGCAGGCCATTCCGCGACCACTGCAACCGAAACGATCGCAGCCGACGACAACGGGCCAGCCAACCCGGCATCCACGGATGCCGACGCGAACAACACGGACGACTGGCCCAGCTCCAGTCCGTCGCCGGAACAGGTGTTCTCTGCGCAGCCGCGGATGGTCCGCGAGGCACTGGCCAGGCTCACTCCACGTGTGGCCGGCAAGCCGAATCTCTACGTGGTGACGTTCGCCGGCGATGGTGGCGAAGACGTGTTCCGCAACGAAGCCGAATACGCCGCCCAGCTGTTTGCTGGACGCTTTGGTGCCACCGCGCATACCCTGGTGCTGGAAAACAATCCGGACACGCTGGCCACCCATCCGCTGGCCAGCTGGAGCAATCTGGAAGATGCACTCGATGGCGTGGCCAAAGTGATGCAGCCGGACCAGGACATCCTGCTGCTCTACGTCACCAGCCACGGCGACCAGGATCACAACCTGCTGGTCGACATGGATCCGCTGCCGCTCGACCAGATCGGCGCACCGGATCTGGCCGGCATCCTGGCCAAGCGCCCATTCAAGTGGAAGGTGCTGGTGATCAACTCCTGCTACTCCGGCGGCTTCGTGCCACCGCTGCACGGCCCCGGCACCCTGGTACTCGCCGCCGCCCGCAGCGACCGCAGCTCGTTCGGCTGCGGCAGCGATTCGGACGCCACCTATTTCGGCAAGGCATGGCTGGTCGATGCACTGAACCGCACACCGGATTTCATCGAGGCGTTCAAGCAGGCCAGCGGCGAGATCAGCCAATGGGAGAAGCAGGACAAGCTCACTGCCTCGGAACCGCAGATCGATATCGGCAGCGGCATCGCGAATCAGCTCGCCCTATGGCGCAAGGGTTTCACGCCGGGTCCCGCGGTGACGTTCAAGCCGGCGGTGCCGGCGCCGGCCAGTACGACGGCAATAGCGCAGTAGACTCTCCGCACGTCTGTAGTGTGTTGCGTTCACAGGTTGAGGCTTCCACTCAAAGCGGACGTCATCGGGAAATCAAAGGATTACGGTATGACGAAGCTTATCCATGCACCAGCCGTCAAGTCGATCGTCTTTACTGCACTTCTATTGAGCCAACTATCAGCATGTTCCTCGCCCCACCTGAAGAGGGAGCCTGGGAACAGTGACTATCCCGTGCTCGATTCGGTTGCGGCGCATTATCTTGTTTTGAGCGGCATGATTGCCCCCGCGATCAACATAAGCATGTCCGTTAGATGGGTGGCAAAGACTTCGGCGTGCGCGGCCAATATCAACTGGGTGGAGGGTGTTGACGCTCCGTTTTATGCCGATATGCCGATCAATCTAGTTCGATCCGGAAAGCGCTACACGGCGCGCGTACCATTGGATGGGGTGGTGCCTGGGCGATGCGGCTGGTCATTCGGAACGGTCATTGTGTCCGGTGTAGATAACCAAGGACGCAAGGTGGAGTTGGCGGAAAATTCTGAGGACGAGAATTCGTTGATAGCTGTAACCAGACAGCCACTTACCAAGAAGGACGTGGGAGCTGTTCGCAATTTGATCTGTGTGCCGCAGACCGGCTCTATAGATCCAGTCCGAGCATCCACATTGAGATGCGGGGAAAAGCTTGATACGCGAGGGGAGCCTTTTCTTTCAAAGCTTTGGGTGAATCCGAGCACCCAGCACGCAGAAGTCAATTTCTATTTTTGATTTCCGAATAGCATCCGTGCCGCTTGAAGAGTAAGTAGTCCGCGTTAGGCGGATGGCGCACGTCGGCATGATGGAAAGGTCCGCTTCTGGCTGCGGATTCAACCGGTCGATGCAACAAATTGATGAAATCGTTCGGTCGGTGTTTCGAATTTTTTCTCAACGCCCGACGCGCACGTTATGCCGTTCCGCTAGCAACGCCGCCACATCGGTCAACGATAGTCCACGTGCCCGCAGCAACACCGTTAGATGGAAAATCAGATCGGCTGACTCGCCCAACAGTTCGGCATCGTCCTGAGCTACCGCAGCCAACGCCGTCTCGACACCTTCTTCGCCGACTTTCTGCGCCATCCGGCGAATGCCGCCTTCAAACAGACTAGTGGTGTAACTACCTTCGAGGCGCTCGGCATGGCGCTGCGCGACCAGCGCATCGAGTTTGGCTAGGAAGCCGAGCGGTGGCTGCACCGCTTCGCCAAAGCAGCTGGATGTACCCAAGTGGCAGGTCGGTCCATGCGGCTCGGCCTGCACCAGCAAGGTGTCGGCGTCGCAGTCGATGCGGATACCCTTCAGTACAAGGACGTGGCCGGAGCTTTCGCCCTTGGTCCACAGGCGGTGCTTGCTGCGGCTGTAGAACGTCACCTTGCCGCTGGCTTGCGTCTGCGCCAGCGCCTCGGCATTCATGTAGCCGAGCATCAATACCTCGCCACTCAGCCAGTGCTGCACGATCGCCGGCAGCAGGCCGTCGCCCTTGGCCCAGTCCAGGGAGTGCAAGTTGGTGGCTGAAGTGTTGGTCATGCGCGTGGCCGGAAGGAAGGAGTGAGTGAAGAGGGGTGAGAAGTGAGTAAGAGCGCCGCAGGCTGCAGCCATTGGTGCAGGGTTAGCTTTTCTCTCACTTCTCACTCCTCGCATCTTTACTCGCTTCTCGCACTGCAACGCCCTGCCCGCGCAGATAGTGCTTGAGTTCGGGTATCGCGATCGCGCCGGAGTGGAACACGCTGGCAGCCAGCGCACCGTCCACATCGGCCTCAAGGAACGCATCGCTGAAATGCTCCGGCGTACCGGCACCACCGGAGGCGATCAACGGCACCTGACAGATCGCGCGGGCAATCGACAATTGCTCCAGATCATAGCCTTGGCGCACGCCGTCGCTACCCATGCAGTTGAGCACGATCTCGCCAGCGCCGCGTTGCTGCGCCTCGATCATCCAGTCGAGCGTCTTGCGCGGCAGCGCCTGCGTCTTGTCGGGATCGCCGGTGTACTGCCGCACGCGCCATGCGCCATCCGCATCGCGCAGCGAGTCGATGCCGACCACCACGCACTGCACGCCGAATGCGGCGGCCAGTCCGTCGATCAGTGCTGGTCGCTCCAAGGCCGGTGAGTTGACCGAGATCTTGTCGGCGCCGGCATGCAGTACGGCGCGCGCCTCGTCGACCGAGCGGATGCCGCCGGCGACGCAGAACGGAATGTCGATCACCCGTGCCACCCGCTCGACCCAGCCACGATCCACGCTGCGCCCTTCCGGGCTGGCAGTGATGTCGTAGAACACCAGCTCGTCGGCGCCCTCGTCGCGGTAGCGCAGGGCGAGGTCGACGATCTCGCCCATCACCACGTGATCGCGGAAACGCACGCCCTTGACCACTTTGCCGTCACGCACGTCCAGGCAGGGAATGATGCGGCGACTCAACATGCCAGCGCCTCCTGCACGGTGAAGCGCCCTTCCAGCAAGGCACGCCCAAGTATCACGCCCTGCGCGCCAGCCTCGCGTGCAGCACGAATATCGTCCAGCGAACGCACGCCGCCGGAGGCCTGCACCGCCAATTGCGGCACATGGTCGGCGAGATGGCGATACAGCTCAAGATTGAAACCGGCCAGCATGCCGTCGCGGTCGATGTCGGTGCAAAGCAGATGGCGCGCGCCGCGCATCGCGTACCACGGTGCGAGTTCGTCCAGCGTGCGCGCCTCGACTTCGGTCCAGCCGGCACTGGGCAAGGCCCAGCGGCCATCGATACGGCGCGTGTCGAGCGCGATGGTCAGCCGCTCGGCGCCGTATTTGACCAGCCAGCCGGCGACCAGCTCGGGATCGCGGATCGCGACGCTGCCCAGCACCACACGACGCACACCGGCATCGAACAGGCGATGGAGATCGGCCTCCTCCCGCACGCCACCACCGGCCTGAATCTGCATGCCGTCAGCAGCGATGGCCTGGATAACAGCCAGATTGTCGAGGCTACCGGAACGTGCACCGTCCAGATCGACCAGATGCAGCCAGCGCGCACCGGCAGCGGCATAGCGCTGCGCCAGCTCGCGTGGGTTGGCCGCGTAGGTAGTCTGCTGCGCGTAGTCGCCCTGCTTCAGGCGCACTACCTGGCCACCACGCAGATCGATCGCGGGAATCACTTCAAAGATCGTCATCGAGATGCCGTCATAGCGCGAGAAAATTCTGCAGGAGCTTCGCGCCAACGGCGGCGGAACGCTCGGGGTGAAATTGCATGCCGTGGAAATTGTCGCGAGCGATGACCGCAGAGAACGCCTCGCCGTAGTCGCTGGTGGCAAGACTCCAGTCACCCACCGGCACCGCATAGCTGTGCACGAAATACGCCTGATCGTCATCACCCAGCCCGGCCAGCAACGGATGCGCTTGTTTCGTGCGCAGTTGATTCCAGCCGATATGCGGCACGCGCAGGCCGGGAGCTTCGACGAAGCGACGCACGGGCGCTGGTATCAGCCCGAGGCATGCGGTATCGCCCTCCTCCGAATGTGCGCACAGCAGCTGCATGCCCAGGCATACGCCAAGCACCGGCTGGGTCAGCGTACGCATCAGCTCGACCAGCCCCAGCTCACGCAGCCGTGCCATGCCGGGACCAGCTGCACCGACGCCGGGCAGGATCACCTTGTCGGCAGCACGAATTGTCGCGGCATCCGCGGTCAGTGCGGCATCCACACCCAGCCGTTGCAGCGCATAGCGCACCGAGCCGATATTGGTGCCGCCCGCATCGACGAGGACCACGCTCATTACAGCGTGCCCTTGGTGCTGGGCAACTCACTACCCTCGCGGCGAATCGCCTGGCGCAATGCGCGCGCGACCACCTTGAAGCAGGCTTCGACCATGTGATGCGCGTTGTCGCCCTGCACGGCCAAATGCAGGTTCGCGCCCAGCGTCTCGCATAGCGAGCGGAAGAAGTGCGGCACCAGTTCGGTCGGTACCTCGCCTACGCGTTCGCGCGGGAAGCTGCCTTCGAACACGAAGTACGGGCGCCCGGACAGGTCCAGGGCCGCGCTGGCCTGCGACTCGTCCATCGGCAGGGTGAAGCCGTAGCGACCGATGCCACGTTTGTCGCCCAGCGCCTGCTTCAGCGCCTGACCCAGTGCCAGCGCGCAGTCCTCGATGGTGTGGTGCTCATCGATATGGGTGTCGCCGTCGCAATTCAGCTCCAGCGCAAAACCGCCGTGCTTGCCGATCTGTTCCAGCATGTGGTCGAAGAAACCCAGCCCGGTGTGCGCCTTCGGCTCGGCCACCTTGTCCAGATCCACGCTGACCGTGATGCGGGTTTCCTTGGTGTTGCGCACCACCGTTGCCGTGCGCGGCGCATCCAGCAGCTGGTGTGCCAGTTCATCCCAGTTCACGCCGACCGGGCCAACGCGGAGGCCACGCACGCCAATGTTCGCGGCGAACTGAAGATCCGTCTCGCGATCACCGACCATCGCCGAGGCCGCCCGGCTCCAGCCGTCGTCGGCAAGGTAATGGCGCAACATGCCGATGCCCGGCTTGCGGGTGTCCTTGCCCTCATGCGGAAAACTGCGGTCGATCAGCACTTCACGGAAACGCACACCCTGCGAGGCGAGGATGCGCATCAGCAGGTCGTGGGGTCCGGTGAAGTGCGACTCGGGGAAACTGTCGGTACCGAGGCCATCCTGATTCGTCACCATCACCAGCTCGTAGCCCGCGGCGACGAAGCGCTGCAACGCGGCGATCACACCCGGCAACAGGGCCAGCTTTTCGTAGCTGTCGATCTGCTGGTCGGCCGGTTCCTCGATCAGGCAACCGTCGCGATCGACGAAAAGAATCTTGCGGCTCATGCGTAGTCACCCGATACCGGTTTGCCGACAAAACCACGGCCACCGATGGTCGCCTTTTTCAACTCGTTCAGGACACGATCGTTTTCATCGGGCGTGCCGATGGTGATGCGCAGCGCGTCACCGAGATTCGGATAGCGGCGTACATCGCGCACCACGATGCCAGCGGCGAGCAGCTGTTGATATACCGCAGCCGCATCGACGAAACGCACGGCCAGGAAATTCGCCTGCGACGGCAGCACCTCGCGCACACCGGGAACTTGGCGCAACGCTTCCTGCATCCGCACCCGTTGATTGCGCACGATGGCGACGTGATTGCGCGCATTCACCTGGCCCCAGCCGGACAACGCGATCAACGCAGCTTCCACACACGGCAATGGCAGCGGATACGGCGGCATGATCCGCTTGAGCAGCGCGATCACCTCGACATTCGCCAGCAACGTACCGATGCGCGCGCCAGCCAAGGCCCAAGCCTTCGACAAGGTGCGCAGTACGGCAAGATTGTCGTAGCGGTCGATCAGGTCGGCCACGCTGGCGTCGCCAGCATCCGTGAACTCCACATAGGCTTCGTCCACCACCAGCAAGGCACGCGCGGCCAGCGCCTGCGCGAGCCGCTCGACACTCGCCCGCGGCACCGGTTGGCCGGTGGGATTGTTCGGGGTACAGATGAAGACCAGCTTTACTGCTGGCGTCACGGCAGCGAGTATCGCGTCGACATCCAGGGTGAAATCGGCCTTCAATGCCACTTCGATCACGCCCGCATTCTGGATCCGTGCGCATACCGCGTACATGCCGAAGGTCGGCGGCTGGATCAGGATCGCGTCTTCGCCGGCGCGACAGAACGCACGCACCAGCAGGTCGATCGCCTCGTCGCTGCCACGCCCCACCAACAGCTGCTCGCGGCGCACGCCGTAGAGTGCGGCCATTGCTTCGATCAATGCGGCTGGCTGCGGTTCGGGATAGCGGTTGTAGCCGAGGCCATCGTCGCCCACCGGTGCCCACGCGGATTCATTCGCGTTGAGGAACACCTGGCCACCACTGGCCTCCATGCGCGCGGATGAATACGGCTGCATGGCGCGGATTTCCGGTCGTGCCAGATCGAGCACGCTCATGACCGTGCCTCCAGTGCTGCCAGGCGCAGAGTCACCGCGCGGCGGTGTGCTTCCAGTTGCTCGGCTGCTGCCAGCGTCGCCGTGCACGGACCGATATTGCGCAAGCCCTCTTCACTCACTTCCTGCACGGTGATCTGCTTCTGGTAGCTCGCCACCGATACGCCGCTATAACTGCGCGCGTAACCGTAGGTCGGCAACACGTGATTGCTGCCGCTGCAGTAATCGCCTACCGATTCAGGTGTCCATGCACCAAGGAAAATCGAGCCTGCACTGTCGATGCCATCCAGCAAGGCGCGGGGCTCGGCCACCTGCAGGATCAGGTGCTCGGGCGCGTAGCGGTTGCTCACCGCGACCGCCTGGCTCAGCGAATCGACGGCGATCGAACGGCTCTGAGCCAGCGCCTTCACCGCGATATCCCCACGCGGCAGTTCGACACATTGCCGATCGACCTCGATCGCTACCTGGTCCAACAGCGCCGTGGAAGGACTCAGCAGGATCACCTGCGAATCCGGCCCATGTTCGGCCTGTGACAGCAGATCGGCGGCGACGAAGACCGGATTGGCCTCCGCATCGGCAATCACCAGCACCTCGGACGGGCCGGCTGGCATGTCGATTGCCGCGCCGTCCGGATCGGTGGAAACCTGCAGCTTCGCCTCGGTGACCCAGGAGTTGCCGGGACCGAACAGCTTGTCGCAGCGGGGCACGCTCGCCGTGCCATAAGCCATCGCCGCGATCGCCTGCGCACCACCGAGCTTGAATACCTTGTGCACGCCGGTGACGCGTGCGGCATACAGCACCGCTTCGTCGCAGGATCCGTCGGCACGCGCCGGCGAACACAGCACCACCTGGCGACAACCGGCGATCTGTGCCGGGATGCCGAGCATCAGCACGGTCGACGGCAACGGCGCCGTGCCCGCCGGCACGTACAGGCCAACCCGACTGATCGGACGCAGGATCCGTTCCACCCGCACGCCAGGAGCGGTATCCACGCCCACGGGCTGCGGCGCGGCGGCACGGTGGAACAGTTCGATGCGTGCGGCCGCTTCGTGGATCGCGGCTTTCAGGGCCGGATCGAGCGACGCTTCGGCGGCGGCGAATTCGACCTCATCCACTTCGATCGCGTCCAGCGTGCAACGGTCGTATTTCGCACTGAGCTCCCGCAGTGCGGTATCACCTTTTTCCCGCACGGCGGCGATGATCTGCTCCACGCCACGGCGCAGCTCATCTGCACGCGATTGTGCGGGGCGCGCCAATGCCTCGCTTCGCGCGGCCTCGTCCAATGCATTCCAGTCGATACGGTTCATGCGAGCCTGCTCATGCCAACATCTTCTCCACCGGCAGCACGTACATCTCGCGCGCACCGGCCTTCTTGATCTCTTCCAGCTGTCGCCAGCTCACCTCGCCGGCGCACAACGCCTGCAGCATCAGCTGATCCGGCTGACCGGCGACCGACAGCAGGGTTGGCTGTGGGCCGCCCGGCAGCAGCCGGGTAACCGCCTCAAGCGTGGCCCATGAGGTCTGCAGCAGCAGCAGGCGTGACTCGCGCACCTGGATCACGCCATCCAGCCGCTTCAGCAGCAGCTCCAGCATGTCACCGCGCTCATCGACCGGCAGCGTCAACGGCCCCGCCAGCACCGCCTCACTTTCCAACAGCACCTCGGCCTCGCGCAGCTGGTTCGCGACCAGGGTGCCGCCGCTCTGCACCAGGTCGCAGATCGCGTCCGCAGTGCCCAGCTTCGGCGCGATCTCGACCGAGCCTGCCAGCATCACGACGCCGGCATTCACGGCATGCGTGCGCAGCCATTCACCGAGCAGACCGGGATACGAGGTGGCGATACGCCGGCCTTCCAGCTGCTGCGGCCCGTGGTAATCCAGCTCCTGCGGCACTGCGATCGACAAGCGGCAGCGCCCGAAACCGAGCGGACGCAATTCGCTGAGCGGCGCCAGCTCGCGGCCAGCGGTGAGCTGGAATTCGCTAAGCACATTGCGCCCGACGATGCCGAGGTCGCAAACACCTTGCGCGATCAGGCCGGGAATGTCGTCATCGCGCACCAGCAGCAGGTCGACTGGCTCGCCCTCACCGAAACAGAACAGCTTGTCGCGACTCTGCCGGAAGGTGAGCCCGCAACGGGTAAGCAGTTCCAGCGCCGGCTCGGTGAGCCGGCCGGATTTCTGCATCGCGATACGCAAACGGTCACGCGTCTTCATGCCTTCGCCTTCTTCGCCGCCAGCGATTGCCGCCGCGCTGCACGTGCTGCCGCGGCCAGATAGCCGCCGTTGCCCTGATTGAGATAACGCGCCACCCGCCCGATGGTGGTGATGCTGACCGCGGTGCGCTCGTGGATCTCCCGGTAAGCGATGCCTTCCAGCAGATACGGTACTACTCGCCAACGGTCTACCAGCACCTCGAGTTCTGCAGGGGTGCACAAATCGCCCAGGAAGGCGCCCATCTCATCGGCATTCTTCAGCGACAGCAGAGCCTCACAAAGGCTTAGCCTGGCTGACTCGACAGGGGTTTCAGGATCAAGCGATCGACGCTTCATAATGTACTAACGCATTAACACAATGGATCGCATCATACACAGCATGCGGCAGCGCGGCAAACCTGTTGGTAATCCGCGTCAATCTGTATTCAGATTCTGCTGATCGGAGCGCGCGACCGATAACACGTGGCGACGCAGATCAAGACTTCAGCGGACGGATGGTCGTGATCGGGGCGTACAGACTTGGCAGCGATCATGCGGAACGGTGTCGTAAACGACTCGGGCGATCACCGTACCCACCAACAAAAACCCCCGCCGTGGCGGGGGTCTTGTCTGCCTGGCGAGACTCAGCTCAGGCGGATTTCTTTTTCGGCGCAGCCTTCTTGGCGGCGGCCGGCTTGGTCACGGTCGGCTTGGCGCCAACGACGGCCGGCAGCGTGCCGTGCGCGCGGGTATTGCCGTAGCTGCCGCGGTAGGTCTTGCCGCGACGAGTCTTGCGATCGCCCTTGCCCATGGGAACTCCTTGATTCGTTAGATGAATGATCGAGCATCATAGCAGGTTGGCCCGATGCACCATAGTCAGAGATGACCATGCCCCGTACAGTCCTGCGGCTGGTCCAGGCACTCGCCCGGGTCGATCTGCACGGTAACGTGCTGAATACCGAAATTCTCCAGCAGCATCCGCTTGATCGCCCGCAAGGCTTGCGCGCTGTCGGCAGGTTCTTGCAGCTCGGCATGCAGGGTCGCCATGCGCGAGCCTGAGGCCAGCTGCCATACGTGCAGATGATGGACGTTCCGGATCGATGGGTCGGCGCCACGCAGCGACACTTCCACCGCCGCACTGTCCATGCCGTCAGGCACACCTTCCAGCAGGATGTGTGCAGACATCCGCAACAAGCGCCACGCGCTGTTGAGAATCAGAAGCCCCACCAGCATCGACAGCACCGGATCGGCCCACAGCCAGCCAAACCAGCGGATTGCCAGCGCAGCGAGGACTGCCGCCACCGAGCCGAGCAGATCACCCAGTACATGCAGGCTTGCCCCAGCCAGATTGACGTCGTCATGTGCATGCCCGTGCAGCATGCGCAACACCAGCAGGTTCACCAGCAGGCCGATGATCGCCACCACAAACATCACGCCGGACAGGATTTCCCCGGGATGCAGCAACCGGGTGACGGCCTCGTAGATGATCCAGCCGACCAGCACGAACTGGCTCAGCGCATTGACGAAACCGATCAGCACTTCCATCCGGCCATAGCCGTAACTGCGTCGCGCATCGGCTGGCCGGGTCGCCATCCATGCGCCGACAAACGCCAGCAGCAGCGCTAGTGCATCGACCATCATGTGGCCGGCATCGGCGATCAGCGCCAGCGAGCCGGACCATGCGCCACCGATCACCTCGGCCACCATCATCAAGGTGGTCAGCACAAACGCGAACAGCAGCTTGCGGCTGCGGCCGCCGTTTGCCTCGGCATGTTCATGCACGTGCGGTTGATCGTGGGAATGGGTATGCGGCATGTTCATCCACACATGCTAGGAACGGCGGCAGCCGTTACACAATCACGATGCGCCTGCATACGCAGCTCAGTGCGCGCATTGTGGGCCATGCACATGTGCATGGCCGTGGCGACGATCGTTGCGCAGATTGATGAAATGCGCCGAAGCCACCAGCAGGCCACCGCACGTCACCAGCACGCTGTGCAGGATGATCGAATAGTGCTCGGCATAGGTAACGCCCAGCAGCAGCAGGGCGAGCCCCGGCACGGCCAGCAGCAGCGGCAGCGAAACCTGATGACGGCGGTAGCCACGGATCATGGCAAACAGGGCCAACGTGCAGGCGAACATTACAAAGCCGCGCTCGAAACGATGATCGGCCAGAAATTCCAGGCCTACGAAGGGCAACAACGCCAGCACGAACGGCAGCAGCGCACAGTGGATCGCGCACAGAAACGAGGCCGTCGCACCAACGCGATCGGCTACACGCCACCAGCGGGATTTGCTCGCCTGTTCGGAGTCCATCGACCTATTCTGCATCGCCAAACGTGGCAATTCGTTAACACCAGTCACCGAAATGTTACTTTATAACATTTCGAATGTCTAGCTCAGGTCACCAGGAACCCGTAGAGACCATCCATAACTGCATGCCAGCGCTATCCGGGCATCGATCTTGTCCACGTTCGAACACGGCCAAACAGCACCTGCCGTAGACCCGGCAAACGGATTCAGGCTTTGCGGCAATTCTTGCAGGTGCCGTGCACTTCCAGCGTCTGCGCCTGCGGCCTGAAGCCGAGTGCCCTGGCCTGTGCCTCGATCAGATCGGCCACTCGCTCATCACAGACTTCCTGCGCACTGGAGCAGGTGTCGCAGATCAGGAACGGCACCTGATGCGCCTCGGCTGGGTGGTGGCAGGACACGAAGGCATTGATCGACTCCAGCTTGTGGATGAAGCCGTTTTCCAGCAGGAAATCGAGCGCCCGGTACACCGTGGGCGGCGCTGCATTGCCATGCTTCTCACGCAACAGGTCGAGCAGGTCGTACGCCTTGATCGGCTTGTGTGCAGCGGCAATCAGCTCCAGCACTTCCTTGCGCAGCGGGGTAAGGCGCAGGCCGCGCTCCTCGCTGGCATGTTCCACCGCACGCACGAAACCCTTCGCATCATGATGATGCGGGTGATGTGGGCGCGTGTCGTGGGCAGCGTCGTGGCTCAAGGGGTTCACCTCTGGATGGATCATACACTGGCGCCTGCAGCGCAACCCTGGAGGAACTCACCGCCTCAGCGGTGGCGGCCTGACAGGTGGCTTCGGCGGCGGCTTGACGAGTATCACGACCCAGCCGATTGGCCCCAGCACAAGCGCCCAGACGATGCCTTCTCCCAATCGGCCGCGCCACCAGCCGAGCAGCGCACCGACGGCGACAAACAGCACGTTCCACCAGAACATGGCGGCCCACGGCATCAAATTCAACAGGTTGACGAAGACGTGCCAGAACGCGCCCGGCGCGTCGGGATCGACGCCTTGGCTGGCCTTGGCGAGTAGTTCGTCCATGCCGAGCTCAGTGCGTCATCGACATGGCGGCGGGGTCAATCCTGCGCCAGCGCGATCGCATCGTCGATGCGCTTTAGCGCCCCGCTGCGACCTGTCAGGTAGATCGTATGCTCGATCGACGGCGACACCTGCGTGCCGGTCATGGCCACCCGCAGCGGCTGCGCGATCTTGCCCATGCCCAGCTCCAGTTTCGCGGCGACCTGCTCGATCACCTGATGGATCGGCTCGGGCTTCCATTCGCAATCAACCAGCAGTGATTTCGCCGCGTTGAGCACGGCCACCGCGCTGTCGTTCTTCAAATGCTTGGCGACCGCCTTGTCGTCCCATTCGGCAATCGGCGCGTACCAGATCATCGCGCGCTCGACCATTTCCTTGAACGTGTGCACGCGATCGCGCAGCGCCACGATCACGTCGACCGGCGCCGGGCCGTGCGATGTATCGACACCGGCGCGGGCCAGGTGCCACTCGAATTCCGGTGCCAGCGTCTGCGGATCGTCGGTCTTCAGGTAATGCTGGTTGAGCCATGCCAGCTTTTCGGTATCGAAACGCGAGGCGGCCTTGTTGACGTCGGAAATATCGAACAGCGCGATCATCTCGTCGCGCGAGAAAATTTCTTGGTCACCATGCGACCAACCCAGCCGCACCAGGTAGTTCAGCAGTGCGTGCGGCAGGAAGCCATCGTCGCGGTATTCCATCACGCTGACCGCGCTGGTGCGCTTGGACAGCTTCTTGCCTTCCTTGTCGAGGATCATCGGCAGGTGCGCGAACTCCGGCACCTTGGCACCGAGCGCGTGGTAGATGTTGATCTGGCGCGGCGTGTTGTTGACGTGGTCATCGCCGCGGATCACCTCGGTGATACCCATGTCGATATCGTCGACCACCACCGCGAAGTTGTAGGTCGGCCAGCCGTCGGAGCGGAAGATCACCAGGTCGTCCAGCTCGGTGTTGGCCCATTCGATCCGGCCTTTCACCTTGTCATCGAACACCACCGAACCTTCGCTCGGATTGCGGAAACGGATCACGCGATTGGGATCTTCACGGAAAGGCTCGTTGCGATCACGGTAGTAGCCGTTGTAACGCGGTTTCTCGCCCTTCGCCATCGCCGCCTCGCGCATGGCCTCGATCTCGTCCTTGCTTTCGTAGGCGTAGTACGCCTTGCCGGCGGCAACCAGTTCATCGGCCACCTGCTTGTACCGCTCCAGCCGCTGGGTCTGGTAGAACGGGCCTTCATCGTGATTCAGTCCCAACCACTGCATAGCATCGAGAATCGCCTGCACGGCGGCATCCGTCGAACGCTCACGGTCTGTATCCTCGATGCGCAGCACGAACTCGCCGCCGCGTCGACGCGACTCCAGCCAACAGTACAACGCAGTACGCGCACCGCCGATATGCAGAAAACCGGTGGGGCTGGGGGCAAAACGGGTACGAACAGTCATGGGGTCTTTTCAAAAGGTGCGAAGCGAAGCGATGGATTTTAGCCGATACAGGAGCAACAACCGATGCATGGCACCGCGGATACGCCGCATTCTGCGCCTTGTACCACTTCCCATACTGGCACTTGGCTGCTTCGGTGTCGCCCTGCCCGCGTTGGCCGACAACCCGGGCTACGACCGGCCTGGCTATGGCTTCACGCCCGTCGTACTGGGTGCAGGCGACATCACCATCGAACAAGGCCTGGGGGACTGGAGCCTCGATCGGCAAGCTGGCGTCAGCAGCTCGCTGTATAGCGCGGACAGCCTGCTTCGCATCGGCATCGGCGGCCCGCTGGAACTGCAGCTTGGCAGCTCGCCGTGGAATTCGTTGCGGCAGAGCGGCGCCGGCAGTGACAACAGCAGCCAGGGGCATGGTGACACCGTGCTTGGACTGAAACTGGCTCTTCCCTCCTCGAACCAGGCCTTCAGCTGGGGCCTGCTGGGTAGCGTGGAATTCACCGATGGAGCAAAGGCTTTCCGCAGCAACTACCGCCAGTACCTGCTTGGCGCGCAATTCAACCTGCAGGTAAACGAGCGCAATTCGCTGGGTCTGTATCTGCAGGATGTACGCAGTGATGGTGCGGACAGCACCACTGTGGCTGTCAGCGACAACTACACGCTGAGCAAGACGCTGACGGTATATGCCGAAGCCGCGCGGCTGCATGCACCGGATCAGGGCAACGGCACCGTCGCCGGTGGCGGCCTGGCATGGATGATCACGCCGCGCGTGCAGTTCGACGCCGGTTTCGATCGCCGACTGGGCGGGACGGCTCCCGACTGGCAGGCCAATCTCGGCATATCGGTGTACTTCGGTCACTGACTGCGGCTGACCAAGCCGAAGCCGCCAAATATTACTTGATATCTCTAGGGCCTTGCCCATCAGCACTGCGGGAGCATCGATGGTCTCCATCGATGAGCAGGTTCGGCCAGTGTCGGCGCTGCCTGTTTTCCTGAAACGGCCCTCCGCATCAGCCGCGCCAACGCGAGCGTCACCACAGCGTCACGTACCCGCCACACCGCAGCAACGCCGCCCGACCAAGCTAGGCCAAGCCAGCACAGGTACCGTCATGCGCATTGGCATCGTCAGCGAAACCTATCCACCGGAAATCAATGGCGTCGCACTGACCGTGCACAACCTGGCATCCGGCCTGGTCGGTCGCGGCCATAGCGTGGACCTGATCCGCCCGCGGCACCCACATCCTCATCAGGATGAACCTGGCATCGATGTGCTCAGCGTGCCTGGCGGAGCCCTGCCCCGCTATCCAGGCCTGCGCTTCGGCCTGCCCGCCGGCCGCACGATTCGGCAGCACTGGCTGCAGCAACGTCCCGATGCGGTCTATGTGGCCACCGAAGGTCCACTCGGCTGGTCGGCAGTGCGTGCTGCCGCGCGATTGGGCATACCGGTCAGCAGTGGCTTCCATACCCGCTTCGACAGTTACGCCAACCATTACGGCATGGGCCTGCTTACACCGCTCGTGCGCGGTTATCTGCGCCGCTTCCACCAGCGTGCTGCGGCCACCCTGGTACCGACCGACGCACTCGCCAAGGAACTACAAGCCATGGGCATCAGCAATGCTCGCCTGCTGCGTCGTGCGGTGGATACGCAACTGTTCCATCCGAATCGGCGTGATGACGACCTGCGCCACGCCTGGGGCGTCGATGCCGCCACCCCGGTGGTGCTGTACGTCGGGCGCATCGCGCCGGAAAAGAATCTCGAACTGGCAGTGGAAGCGTTTCGCGCGATCCAGCAGCGTGTGCCGCAAGCCCGTTATGTATGGGTGGGCGATGGCCCTGCGCGCAGCGCACTGGAAATGGCGCACCCGGATTTCATCTTTGCCGGCGTGCAGCGCGACGAGACCCTGGCGCGGCATGTGGCCAGTGCGGATTTGTTCCCATTCCCAAGCCTGAGCGAAACCTTCGGCAACGTGATTCTCGAGGCACTGTCTTCCGGCTTGCCCGTGGTGGCCTACGCCGAAGGTGCTGCACGCGAACATCTGATCGACGGCGTCAACGGCTACTGCATCGAGTCGGGCAATGCGCAGGCATTCATCGACGCGACCACCCGACTGGCCAGCAATCCGGGCCTGATCCGGCACATGGGTCGCGCCGCCCATGTCGGCGTGGCTGGTCTTTCACCCGATGCAGTGATCCGCGACTTCGAAACCCTGCTGCGCGAAATGGCCGAGGAGAACCAGCATGAGCACATTGCCGCCGCTGCACACGCCTGAGCTTTCGAGTGGGCCCCGTCTGGCGCTGGATCGGCGCGTCTGCCAGGCAGCCAACCGCTGGGGTACCCGGCGTGCGGTGGGATTGTTCTTCGGCGCGATCAGCCGGCTCGGCGATGGCATCTTCTGGTACGCACTGATGGCCGTACTGGCTTTGGTTGGTGGCCAGCGAGGGTTGGCTGCTGCCGCGCAGATGGCCGCCACCGGACTCGTCGCACTGCTGCTGTATCGCCTTTTGAAGCGCTGGACACATCGACCACGTCCCTACCGCGTATGCCCCGGTGTGATCGCGCATGTGCCACCGCTGGACGAGTTCAGCTTTCCGTCGGGGCATACCTTGCAGGCAGTGAGTTTCACTATCGTCGCGCTGGCCTGGTATCCGCATCTCGCGCCGTTGCTGCTTGGCTTTACTGCGCTGGTGGCCGCCTCGCGGGTGATCCTCGGCTTGCACTATCCCAGTGACGTGTTCGCCGCGATCCTGATCGGTAGCGGGCTGGGGGCTACGTCGCTCTGGCTGTTGTCACTGGCAACGAAACTGGCCTGAGCCGGCGCCGTTACTGGGCAGGATTTACGCACGCCGTCACAAGCGCCTTTGCGGTCAGGCAGATAGCGTACTTGTCCACAGGCTTTACCGGACACGCTCCACAATCGCTGTGGATTACTGCGCATGGCGCACGCGACGACTGCGCAAAATGTCAGCACCGCGTGCCAAGTGCCTGTCGGTAAAAGGGCTGGGCAAGGTTGTCCACAGGCTTGCACCGAAGGCGTGCACAGATGCTGTGGAAAACTGTATCGCCGGACACGATGGCGCCTATGCGGCATTCGTCGTTATCGAATGACACGCCTGCGCAGTTCGTGAGCATCGTGTAGCAAGTGCTTGATCGACAAGCAGCAGATCCGGCTTGTCCACAGGCTTTACCGGCTGGCATCCACATCGGCTGTGGAAAACCCGCGCGCAGAAAATCCGGACCCGAAAACAGCGATGCCGCCTGACGGCGGCATCGCTTCACCACAACCATGCATCATCAGGCGGCGCGTGGTGCCTTCATCAGTATGCCGAGAAGATCAGCCAGCTTGTCGCGCATTTCGCGGCGGTCGACGATCAGGTCGATCGCACCATGTTCGACCAGGAACTCCGAACGCTGGAATCCTTCCGGTAACGTCTCGCGCACGGTCTGCTCGATAACGCGCGGACCGGCAAAACCGATCAGCGCCTTCGGCTCGCCGATGTTGATGTCGCCGAGCATGGCCAGGCTGGCGGATACACCACCCGTGGTCGGATTGGTCAGCACGCTGATGTAGGGCACACCGGCGTCGCGCAGACGAGCCAGCGTGGCCGAGGTCTTGGCCATCTGCATCAGCGAGAACAGCGCTTCCTGCATGCGCGCACCGCCGGTGGCGGAGAAGCACACCAGCGCGCTCTTGTCGGCCAGCGCGCGCTCAGCGGCACGGGCAAATTTCTCGCCAACCACCGAACCCATCGAACCGCCCATGTAGGCAAACTCGAACGCTACCGCCATCAGCGGGCGCCCCTTGAGCTTGCCACTCATCGCCAGCAGCGCATCCTTCTCGCCGAGCTTTTTCTGGGTGGCGACGATGCGGTCGCGATACTTCTTGGTGTCGCGGAATTTCAGCGGGTCGGTGGGTTCCAGGCTGGCCCACAGTTCCTGGCCAGAACCTTCATCGAGCAACGTATCCAGCCGCATGCGCGCGCTGATGTAATGATGATGGCTGCACTTCGGGCAGACCATCAGGTTGCGCTCGAGCTCGGGCCGGTACAGCACGGTGCCGCAACCGCCGCACTTCTCCCATACGCCCTCGGGTACCGAACCCTTGCCGCCGTTCGGACTTTGCGGGCGGGTGCGCGGATTCATGATTTTCTGCAGCCAATTCATCGCATCACCCTACAATTCGTGAGCGCGCCGCCGTCGGGCAGCGCGTGTTCTCAGTGCGCATCAAGCGCGGCACGGATCGGCACGAGAAACGCGCGTACCCGCACGGATATTTCCTCGGCATCCGTAGCTCCGGCCAAGCGCTCGACCAGCGCACTGCCGATCACCACCGCATCGGCAAAAGCGGCAATCGCCTTTGCGCTCGCCGCATCGCGGATGCCGAAGCCCACTGCCACCGGCGCCTTCGCATGGGCACGGATATCCGCCACGCGCGCGGCGATATCGCCGGTGCTCAAGTGCGCCGCACCCGTGATGCCGGCAAACGACACATAGTACAGGAAACCCTCCGCCGCCTCGCACAGCCGCGCCATACGCGCGGGTGCGGTAGTTGGCGCGGCGAGCAGGATCTGTTGCAAGCCAGCATCACGCAGCGGCTGCAGGACCGCCGCTTCTTCCAGCGGGCAATCAACCAGCAGCACGCCATCGACACCCGCCTGCACGGCTTCCTGCGTGAAGCGTGTGTAACCGTGGATCTCGATTGGGTTCAGGTAACCCATCAGCACGATCGGCGTATCGGCATCGCGCTGACGGAAGGCGGCGATCCAGCCCAGCACTTCGTTCAGGCCCACGCCTTGCGCAATCGCCCGCTCGCTGGCGTGCTGGATCACCGGACCATCGGCCATCGGATCGGAGAACGGCACGCCCAGCTCGATCAAATCAGCACCGGCGTCGACCAGTGCATGCATCAGTGCCACCATGTGCTGCGGCGACGGATCGCCGGCAGTGACAAACGGAATCAGGCCAGTGCGACCGGCAGCCTTGAGCGCGGCGAAGCGACGGTCGATGCGGCTCATACTTCCACCCCTTCGCGCGCAGCGATGGTGTGCACATCCTTGTCGCCGCGACCAGAGAGGTTGCACAGCACGATGCCGTCCTTCGGCATCTCCCGCGCCAGCTTGATTGCCTGCGCCACCGCGTGGCTGGATTCCAGCGCAGCCAGGATGCCTTCGGTACGCGCCAGCAAATGAAACGCTTCCATCGCCTCATCGTCAGTCACACCAACATATTCGGCACGGCCGGCATCCTTCAGGAACGCGTGCTCGGGGCCGACACCGGGGTAATCGAGTCCGGCCGAGATCGAGTGCGTCTCGGTGATCTGGCCGTTGTCGTCACACAGCACATAGGTACGGTTGCCGTGCAGCACGCCCGGGCGCCCCGCAGCCAGCGAGGCTGCGTGATGGCCCGTCGCAATGCCCTCACCCGCCGCTTCGGCACCGACGATGCGCACATCAGCGTCGTTGAGGAACGCATGGAACAGGCCGATCGCGTTGGAGCCGCCACCGACACAGGCGGTCAGCACGTCCGGCAGCCGGCCGTACTGCTCCAGCATCTGCGCGCGTGCCTCGCGACCGACGATTGCGTTGAAGTCGCGCACCATCAGCGGGTACGGATGCGGACCGGCTACGGTGCCGATGATGTAGAAGGTATCGGCGACATTGGTGACCCAGTCGCGCATCGCCTCGTTCAGGGCATCCTTCAGCGTCTTCGAGCCGGAAGTCACCGGCACGACTTCCGCACCAAGCAACTTCATCCGGTACACGTTGATCTTCTGCCGTTCGATATCGACCGCGCCCATGTAGACCACGCACTTCAGGCCGAGCCGCGCGGCCACCGTGGCGCTGGCCACGCCGTGCTGGCCGGCACCGGTCTCGGCGATGATGCGCGGCTTGCCCATACGCTTGGCGACCAGCGCCTGGCCCACGGTGTTGTTGATCTTGTGCGCACCGGTATGGTTCAGATCCTCGCGCTTGAACAGGATGCGTGCACCACCGACATGCTGCGACAGCCGCTCGGCGTGATAGATCGGGCTGGGCCGACCGACGTAGTGCTTCAGGTCGCGGTCGAGTTCGGCGATGAATTCAGGATCATCGCGCAGCCGCAGATACGCTTCGGTCAGTTCGGCCAGCGGCGCCATCAGGGTCTCGGCGACATAGCTGCCGCCGTAGTTGCCGAAGCGACCATGCGCATCGGGATAGGCGTTGAAATCCACAATCTTGCTCATTTACTCACTCGCTGGGGCAGGAGTGCGCCGTGTGCGCCACAGCAAACCTTTTCGCACACAAGCCGGATCCTACAGGGGCACTTGCCGCACTGCGGCAATGAAAGCGGCCATCTTAGCGGCATCCTTGATGCCAGGCGAAGCCTCGATGCCGCTGGCCACGTCCACCGCCCACGGTCGCGCGATGCGTATGGCGTCGGCGACATTGCCCGGATTAAGGCCACCAGCCAGGATCAGTGGCTGTGTCAGGCCCTCTGGCATCCGTGACCAGTCGAATGCGCGTCCGCTGCCACCGGCCTCGCCGAGACCATGGCCATCCAGCAGCAACCCCGCCGCATGCGGGTAATCGCGCAGACGCGACAGCGCCGCCTCGCCCTCGCCCATCGCGATCGCCTTGAGGTAGCGCCGGCCAAACTGCATGCACCATGCATCACTTTCCTGACCGTGGAACTGCAACAACTCTGGCTGCACCATATCGATCACCGCATGCACCAGCGCTGCGTCGTCATCCATGAACAATGCCACTGTGGCAACGAATGGCGGCAGCGCCTGACGAATCAGCTTCGCTTGCTGCAGATCGAGCCGGCGCGGGCTGCGTGCGGTAAACACCAGCCCGATCGCATCCGCGCCCAGGCGCGCAGCCAGCAGCGCATCTTCGAGCCGGGTCATGCCGCAACACTTGATCCGCGTCATTGGCCGGCCTCATTCAGGCCGGCTTTTATCTGGCAAACTTCCGTCGGCAAACCCCAGTGCGCCTCGTAACGCGGACCGAGAAAGGTCAGCCCGGAAGCCGGTGCGGTCGGGCCGGCCACGTGGCGATCGCGACCGGCCAGCAATTCGGCCATCCATTCGATCGGTTGTTCGCCGCGACCGATCAGCAGCAACGAACCGACGATATTGCGCACCATGTGATGCAGAAACGCGTTGGCCTCGATATCGACGAACAACTGTTCACCCTCACGCCGCACGTTCACTGCGAGCACGGTGCGGCGCGGGTGCGTGGCCTGGCATGACAGCGCGCGAAACGCGCTGAAGTCGTGTTCGCCGAGCAGAGCCTGTGCCGCCTCATGCATGCGCGCGGCATCCAGCGGCAGGCGCTCCCAGGTGACGTAGCGCGCATCCAGCGCGGCGCGTACCGGGCGGTTGAGGATGTGATAACGGTAACGCCGGCTGCGCGCGGCATAGCGCGCATGGAAACTTTCCAGCACGGGCTGCGCCCACAGCACTGCCACACTGCCCGGCAGGTTGGAGCAGGTGCCAAGAATCCAGCCGCGCATGTCGCGCTGCGCCTCGGTATCGAAGTGCACGACCTGGCAGCGGCCATGCACGCCAGCATCGGTACGCCCGGCGCAACTGATCTCGACCGGATGCGCGGCAACCTTAGACAGTGCCTGCTCCACCGCCCCCTGCACGCTGGCATCGGCCTTCAGGCGCTGCCAGCCGCAAAAGTCGGTGCCGTCGTATTCGATGCCAAGAGCAATACGCATGAAGTTGTGCAAGGGCCCGCTGAAAGACATGAAGATTAGCAGCCCATCAACGAAATCGGGTCGGCAAGGCCGACCCGATTTCTTCGTGCGCAGTGCGCCTGACTCGGCTCAGTGCAGGGTATCAAGCAGGCGTTTGGCAACATCCTGCTGCATCTGACTGCCTTCCTTCATCACTTCGCTCAGCATGGCGCGGGCACCGTCAGCATCGCCCATGTCCACATAAGCGCGGGCCAGATCGAGCTTGGTATCGACCGGGTCGTCATTGAACTCGCCCAGATCGTTGCCGTGCTCGTCCACGTGATGCGCATTGGCCGACTCGTCGAAATGCCAGCTCGACGTCGGTTCGGCTTCATGCGTACCCGATACATGGGTATCTGTCACCACCGGTGCCACCACCGGCGTATTGTCCTGCGCAGCCGCCGGGTGCGCCGCAGAATCCGCGACAGCGGTCGGATGGGTCAGATCGAAGTTGTAGCTGTATTCACTGACCTTCTTCGGCGCCTGTGATGGCAACGGTGGCATCGACGGGACTGCCTTGGGTGCATTGCCACCGGCTGCATAGTCGTCGATATCGAATGCGCGGCGTGCCTCGGCTTCATCATGGGCCGGCAATTCGGCATGATGGTCGAACAACGGGTGACCCGGCACCAGATCCTCGCCCATGTGCACTACATCCTGCCACTCGTCCTGTTGCGGGTCGGTGATGTGGGCATGCATCGCCTCGGCCGCCGCCTCGAAATGCTCGACGTCGCGACGCGAGTAATACAGGGTGACCAGTTCCAGATGCAGGTAAATATCGTCCGGATGCTCGGCCAGCTGGTCGAGCAGCTCCTCCTGGTCGACGTCGTCGCTGCTGACGATGCCAGGATCGCCCGAGGGCGCCGTACCGAAACGGTCAGCCAACGAGGGGGCAGATTTCGCCGCCAGCGCAGCAGCTGGTTTGCGCTTGCGACCAAGCAAGGCCAGCAGGAGCAGCACCAGGATCGCGCCGGCACCAGCCGCCCACGCCCATGTCTGCATGTACCAGGGCTGCTCGACCACCGGCGCGGG
>Ga0302311_10000284_pt1 | contig 64043 bp, 59 predicted proteins | sample III_Palsa_N1_3_FD_200449 | JGI IMG/M metagenome (GOLD analysis project Ga0302311, IMG submission 200449) | Peat permafrost microbial communities from Stordalen Mire near Abisko, Sweden - III_Palsa_N1_3 | ecosystem: Environmental > Terrestrial > Soil > Palsa > Peat permafrost | place: Sweden... | reverse complement strand
GGGATCGATCACCAATACCAGCAATCCGCTGGATCTGGCGATCAGCGGCCAGGGCTTCTTCACCATGAAGGACAACGGCGCCCTGGTCTACACGCGAGACGGGGCGTTTACCACCGACAACAACGGCTATGTGGTCGGCGCCACCGGTGAGCGCCTGCAGGTGTATCCGCCGCTCTCCGGCGGCACCACTTTCAGTACCGGCACACTGTCCGATTTGCAGCTTTCGACCGCGCCCAACCCGCCATCGGCTACCACCACAATTGGCGCCGGCGTCAACCTGCCGGCTAATGCGACCGCGCCGGCCAATGCCACCTTTTCTCCCACCGATTCGACCAGCTACAACCAGACCACGTCGACCACTATCTACGATTCCGAGGGCGCGGCCCACACCATGGGCCTGTTTTTCGTCGCCGGAGCGACGCCCGGCTCGTGGACGGTCCACACGGTTGTCGATGGAAGCGAGGTGGGTACCGGCACGGCAATGACGTTCGGCAGTTCCGGGATGCTTGCCACACCGGCGAACGGCCAGGTGCCGGTCGCTTTTACTCCGACCGACGGCGCCGCCGCGCTCAGCGCGACGCTGAATCTGAGCGGCGCCACACAGTATGGCAGCAGTTTCGCGGTCAACAGCCTGACGCAGGATGGCTACGCCACCGGGCAGCTGAACGGCGTCGCGGTCTCATCCGCGGGCGTCGTTTCCGCCAATTACAGCAACGGCAAGACCACCGTGTTGGGACAGGTGGCGATGGCCAACTTCGCCGATCCGCAAGGCCTGCAACAGCTCGGCAACGCCACCTGGGCCCAGACCTATGCTTCCGGCGCGGCGGTTCCCGGCTCGGCCGGCATCAGCGATTTCGGTTCCCTGCAATCCGGCGCGCTGGAAAGCAGCAACGTCGACTTGACCACACAACTGGTCGACATGATGAATGCACAGCGCAATTACCAGGCGAATTCCCAGGTCATCTCGACCGACGATCAGCTACTGCAGACCATCCTGCATCTGCAATAGGATCTGGAGTAGATCGTGGACCGCGCACTTTACGTCGGCATGTCCGGGGCAATGCAGACCCTGCTCGCGCAGACCGCGAACAGCAACAACCTGGCGAACGCCTCGACTACCGGCTTCCGTGCCCAACTCGTCGACGCCCAGTCGGTGGCGGTTGGCGGGGTGGGGTTGCCTTCGCGGGTCAATGCACAGTTGCTGGATCAAGGCTGGGACGCGAGCCCGGGCGCCGTGACCCAGACTGGAAAGGACCTGGACATATCGCTGAAGGATGGGGACTGGCTGGCGGTGCAGGCATCGGATGGCAGTGAAGCCTACACGCGCGCCGGCAATCTGAGCGTCGACGCCTATGGCCAGCTGATGACCGGCAGCGGCCAGCCCGTGCTGGGGGACAATGGGCCGATCTCGGTGCCGCCGTATTCCAGCATCAAGATCGGGGCTGATGGCACCATCTCCATCGTACCGGCGGGCCAGAGTCCGAATACCGTGGCAACTGTGGGTCGGCTGCGGGTGGTACAGGCCGGCCCTACACAATTGGGGCGTGGCGAAGACGGCCTGATGCGCGCGGTATCGGGCGTCAGCCTCGACTCCGCTTCGGGCGAGACCGTCGTCGCGGGATCATTGGAAGGGTCCAACGTAGACCTGGCGACCACCATGGTCACGATGATCCAGCTGGCGCGGCAGTTCGATCTGCAAACCAAGCTGATGAAGACGGCCGAGGACAACTCCAGCGCAGCTTCATCGCTGGTCAGAATGAGCTAGAAGCCGTTCCGCGAGGATGCACAGTGCGGCGCAGATGGTTGAATGCGCCACCTCCGCTGCTAAAACCCGACAATCCCCACAAGACGTTTCTGCGGCTTCACATAGCTGCGCGGAACGGGTTTCCGGCATGTCCAGGTGTGTCGAATCCTTGACGGCCGCCGAGCTGGCCCAGGACTTGTAGAGAAACAGTCCAGCAGCCGAAGTTCCGGCGCGGAGGACTCAAGATGAATTCAGCACTTTGGGTGGCGAAGACCGGTCTGGATGCACAACAGACCCAGATGACGGTGATCTCCAACAATCTGGCCAACGTCAACACCACCGGTTTCAAGCGGGGGCGCGCGCAGTTCCAGGATCTGCTTTACCAGAACTACGGTCAGGTCGGCGGCCAGACCAGCACGCAGACCCAGTCGCCGTCCGGCCTGTTGCTCGGTACCGGTGTGCATATCGGCGCCACCGAGAATCTGTTCGACCAGGGCAATCTGCAGCAGACCAACAACAATCTCGATGTCGCTATCAATGGCCGCGGCTTCTTTCAGATCCAGATGCCGGACGGCACGGTCGCCTACACGCGCGACGGCAGCTTCCAGGTAAACAGCCAGGGACAGCTGGTCAATGCCACCGGCTACCTGGTGCAGCCGGGCATCACCATTCCGCAGGCAGCGCAGAGCGTGACCATCTCGGCCGACGGCATCGTCGGCGTGCAGCTGGCCGGGCAGAACGCGCCGCAGCAGGTAGGCACGCTGACCGTCGCCGATTTCATCAATCCCGCCGGCCTTCAGGCAAAAGGCGGCAACCTGTTTTCCGAGACGGCGGCCAGCGGCTCGCCGCAAACCGGTACGCCGAGCCTCAACGGCCTCGGCAGCCTGGTGCAGGGTTCGGTCGAGTCCTCCAATGTCAACGTGGTGGAGGAGATGGTCAACATGATCCAGACCCAGCGCGCCTATGAAATGAACTCCAAGGCGATCACCACCACGGACCAGATGCTGCAGAACCTGACGCAGACCATGTCATGAAGCCGTCAGCCGTATGGTCAGCGCTGGCATTGGTTTCGACGGTGTGTTGCTTGCTGTCAGGATGCAACACGATCGAGGAGAAGCTGTACTCGACACCGACGCAGTTGCCGGAAGTTGCGCAAATCCAGCAATCCAGCCCGGGCGCCATCGGCACGCCAAGCCAGGGCATGACCCTGTTTGAGGATGCCAAGGCGCGTAACGTCGGCGATCTGCTGACCATTGAACTGGTTGAGTCGACCACCGCGCAGAAGTCCGCCACCACCGATTCCAGCAAGGCCGATAGCGCGACGCTGGGTAATATCGGAATTTTCGGCAAGACCATTCACACCAATTCAAGCATCTCCGGCGCTCGCACCTTCAAGGGCGAGGGCGATAGCGCGCAGAGCAACAGCCTGCAGGGAAGCATCACGGTGGCCGTGGCACAGCGGCTGCCCAATGGCAACTTGCTGGTGCGCGGCGAAAAGCAGATCCAGATCAACCAGGGCTACGAATACGTCAAGCTGGAAGGCGTGATCCGGCCCGCCGACATCGCCACCGACAACAGCGTCACCTCCGACCGTGTCGCCAATGCCCGGATATCGTATACAGGAAAAGGAATGGTTGCGGACTCCAACACGCAAGGTTGGCTGACCCGCTTCTTCAGTTCCGGCTGGTTCCCATTCTGATGAAACGCTCGCTGCTGTTACTGAACGCATTGCTGCTCCTGGCGACGTCCGCGGTTCATGCCGAGCGCGTCAAGGATCTGGCTGATGTCAGCGGTGTCCGCAACAATGCCTTGATCGGCTACGGCCTAGTGGTCGGGCTCAACGGAACCGGTGATCAGACCACGCAGGCGCCGTTCACGGTGCAGAGCCTGGAAAGCATGCTGCGGCAACTCGGCGTGACGGTGCCAACCAGTACCAATCCACAGCTCAAGAATGTCGCCGCCGTGGCGGTACATGCCGAGTTGCCGGCTTTCGCCAAGCTCGGGCAGACCATTGACGTCACGGTCGCTTCCATCGGCAACGCCACCAGCCTGCGCGGCGGCAGCCTGCTGATGTCGCCGCTCAAGGGCGCGGATGGCCAGGTCTACGGCCTGGCCCAGGGCAGCGTCATCGTTGGCGGCCTTGGCGTTACCGCCAAGGACGGTTCCCGCGTCTCCATCAATATTCCGAGCGTTGGGCGTATTCCCAACGGCGCCAGCGTCGAGCGCGAAGTTCCCAACGCTTTTGCCGGGGGCGGCGATCTGCTGCTCAATCTGCATACGGCCGACTTCACCACCGCCGCGCGCACCGCCGAAGCGATCAACAAGGTGCTGGGCGCTTCGGTGGCGCGCGCGGTAGATGCGGTGACGGTCGCGGTGAAGGCGCCGAGCGACGTCAATGATCGCGTCAGCTTTCTTTCATCGCTGGAAAATATCGATGTCAATCCCGGCGATGCGCCGGCGCGCGTGATCGTCAATTCCCGCACCGGCACGGTGGTCATCAGCAGTCATGTTGAGGTGATGCCCGCGGCCGTGGCTCACGGCAACCTGTCCGTCACCATCACCGAACGGCCGCGCATCAGCCAGCCCGGGCCCTTCTCGAAAGGCACCACCGAGGTGGTGCCGACTTCGACCATCGACGTCAAGGAGGGCAGCGGGCACATGTTCGTGTTCCAGGCCGGAATCGACCTGGATGATATCGTGCGTGCGGTCAATCAGGTTGGCGCCGCTCCGGGAGATCTGGTGGCGATACTGGAAGCCCTGAAAGAGGCCGGTGCGCTGCGCGCCGAGCTTGTGGTGATCTGACATGCTCGCGCCCAACGTCGATACCGCAACCTCGGCGACCGATTTCAGCCAGCTCGCCAGCCTGAAGCTTGCGGCGCAGCGCAACGATCCCAAGGCACTGCATCAGGCGGCGCAGCAGTTCGAGGCCTTGTTCACCGAGATGCTGCTCAAGACTTCGGATCAGACCAAGTTCGGCGACGATCTCACCGGACAGCAAGGCGACTTCTACAAGGACATGTTCAATCAGCAGATGGCCTTGCACATGTCGGCGGGTAAGGGCATGGGGTTGGCCGACATGCTGGTGCGGCAGCTTAGCGGCCTGCACGCGCCTAATACCCCGCCTACACCCTCACCATCGATTGCGAGCACAGGTGCCGCGGTCGCCGACGGTAATGCAGAGCCTGCTGGCGCCAAGTGGCAACCCAAGTCGGCACAGGCCTTCGTCGATGCCATTCGGCCGCATGCTGAAAAAGCCGCGGCCGAGCTTGGCGTGCCGGCGCGGGCCCTGATTGCCCAGGCCGCGCTGGAAACCGGCTGGGGTCAGCACATGGCGCGGCAGAAAGACGGCAGCTCCGGGCTCAACCTGTTCGGCGTGAAAGCCGCGGCCGGTTCACCCGGTGCCAGTCTGAGCCAGAAGACCACCGAATTCGAAAATGGACAATTGACCAGCACCCGCGCCGATTTCCGCTCCTATGGGTCCATCGGCGCCGCCTTCGACGACTACGTCAAATTCCTCAAGGGCAATCCGCGCTACGCCACGGCCTTGCGCAGCGGCGATGTTCATGGTTTCGCCCAGGCTTTGCAGAAAGCCGGCTATGCCACAGATCCCAATTACGCGGAGAAGCTGATGAAAGTGGCCTATGGCACGCAGATGACAGGCTCCTATGGCACGCGCTCCAGCGTAAGCGTATGAAACGGAGTTCACCATGAGCGACATGCTGAGTATCGGCAGTTCCGCGCTTCTGGCCTATCGCACCGCGTTGAACGTGGTCAGCCAGAACATCGCCAACGCCAATACGCCGGGATATACCCGCCAAGCGGTGGATCTGCAGAACGTCGCCGGCGCGCCTTCGCCAGCCGGCACCATCGGCAACGGCGTGCAGGTGCAGACCGTGCAGCGTCTCAGCGATGGATTCATGCAGCAGCAACTGGTCGCGGACGACAGCAACTACAACCGCATCAATACCTTCCAGACCTATGCATCGCAGGCCGACAGCGCGCTGTCCAGCACCGGTTCCGGCCTATCCACACCCTTGCAGGGCTTTTTCTCGGCACTGAACAGTCTGAGTTCCAGCTCCAGTTCCACCGCCACGCGGCAGGCTTTGCTGAGCAGTGCGCAAACCCTGAGTTCCACCTTCAACAGCTTGCAGCAGCAGCTCACCGGCCTGGATTCCCAGGTATCAGGGGGGATCAGCACCACGGTGGGCCAGATCAATGGCTATGCCACGCAGCTGGCGCAACTCAACGTCAGCATCTCCCAGGCTACCGCCCAGGGTAGTGGCCAGCCGCCCAACGATCTGCTCGACCAGCGTGACCAGCTGCTGCGCAATATGTCCAGCGATATCGGCGTCACCACCACCACCAACACCGATGGTTCGGTCAATGTGTTCGTGGCCAATGGACAGGCCCTGGTTCTGGACGGAAACGCCAATTCACTGTCGGTGCAGCCGGATACTTTCGGCCAAAACCAGGACATCGTGCTGAACAGCGGCAGTAGCAAGAGTCTGATCACCAGCCAGGTATCCGGCGGCACCCTTGGCGGCATGCTCGACACGCGCCGCGAGGTAATCGATCCGGCCATGAACCAGCTTGGCCAGCTCGCCGTGACGCTGGCCAGCGCCGTCAACACCCAGAACGCCAAGGGCATGGACCAGTACGGCCAGCTCGGCGGCAATTTCTTCGCGCCGCCCGCGGTTACGGTGGCCGCCGCCGGCAGCAATACTGGCAACGCCTCGATCGGCGCCACTGTTGCCGATACCAGCCAGCTGACGGCCTCCGACTATCTGCTCAAGTACAACGGCTCCGGCTGGAGCCTGACCGACCGGGCTAGCGGTGCCAGCGTGGCATTAAGCGGCAGCGGCACCGCGGCTAGTCCTCTGAGTGGCGCCGGCTTGCAGATTGTGGTCGGCGGCACGCCCGCGGCGGGCGATGAGTTTCTGGTGCAGCCCACGCATTCCGCCGCCGCATCCTTGCAGGTAGCGATCACCGATCCCGCGCGAATCGCGGCGGCTTCGCCGGTGCAGGTCTCCACGGGCAGCGCCAATACTGGTTCCGCCAGCATCGGCAGCGCCCTGGTAGTGGACGCGACCAATCCCAATCTTCTGTCCACTTCCACCATCCAGTTCACCAGCCCCACCGCCTATACCATCAATGGAGGGGGCAGCTACAGCTACAGCAGCGGCGGCAATATTACGGTCAACGGTGCGCAGGTGCAGATCACGGGAACACCCGCGACAGGCGACAGTTTCACGCTCAGCGCGAATGGCGCCTCCAGCAGCGATAACAGCAACGCGCAGCTGATGTCCAATATCGCCAGCCAGAGCCTGCTCAACGGTGGGCTCGATACCATTTCCTCCGCCAATGCCGCCCTGGTGTCCGGCGTCGGGGCGCAGTCGCAGCAGGCCCAGTCGCAACTGAGCGCGGAAACCTCGATCCGTACCCAGGATCAGGCCCAGCGGGATTCCGTTTCCGGCGTCAACCTCGATGAGGAAGCCGCCAGCATGATGCAGGTCCAGCAGGCCTATCAGGCTGCGGCGCAGATCATTGCCACTTCCAACACCCTGTTCGCATCGCTGATCACGGCGTTGCAGACCGCCTGATCGATACAAGGAGCATAGACATGATGCGCGTGGCCAATTCCACTTATTATCAGCAGGCGGTCTCTTCGATCGACCAGAACCAGACCCAGCTTTCCAAGGTGCAGGCGCAGATGAGCAGCGGCCTGCGGATACAGACCGCTTCGGACGATCCGGTTGCCGCGGGCCAGGTGCTGGGTGTGAACCAGTCGATCGCGGATGTCGCTAACTGGCAATCGAATGCGGCTTCGCTGCAGTCCTGGCTGGGACAGGAGGACAGCTCGCTGACCAGCGTCAATACGTCGCTGCAGCAGATCCAGACCCTGGCACTTCAGGCCAATAATGCAACTCTCAACAGCGGCGACCGGCAAGCGATCGCCACGGAGATGCAACAGCAGTTGAACTCGATCCTGCAACAGGCCAATACCCAGGACTCTTCCGGCAACTATATTTTTGGCGGAACGCAAAGCGGCGGCGCTCCATTTTCCCAGACGTCGAGCGGGGCCAGCTACAGCGGCAACAGCAATGTCAACATGCTGTCCCTGGGCCCGACCAGCGAGATTGCCGCGGGTGATCCGGGCGACGCGGTATTCATGCAGCTCAAATCCGGCGACGGCAATATCAATGTCGGCGCGGCTTCCGGCAACACCGGCACGGCCAGCCTTACCGCCGCGGGCGTCACCGACAGCAGCCAGTATGCCGGCGGCAGCTACACGGTCAAATTCACGGCAGGGCAGTATCAGGTGCTGGACAGCGGCAATAACGTAGTGGGCTCCGGCACCTATACCGATGGCAGCGCCATCCAGTTCAAAGGGGTCTCGCTGACCCTGACAGGAACCCCGGCCGACGGCGACAGTTTCAGCGTCGCTCCCAGCACGGCGCAGAGTCTGTTCAGCGGCGTGCAAAATCTGATCAATCTGGTGGCAAACCCCGGTTCCAGCGGCGCGCAGCGCGCGCAGAACCAGACGGCGATGTACGGAGCATTGCAAAGCCTGAGCGGGGCACAATCTCACATTACCAACGTACTGGCCGGTGTTGGCGCTCGCGAACAGGCTGTCACCACGGCTACCTCGCAACTGCAATCGCGCTCGACACAGTTGCAGACGACTTTGACCGGGCTTCAGGATCTCGACTACGCAGCCGCCACGGCGCAGTTCAGCCAGACCCAGCTGACCCTGCAGGCTGCAGAGCAGAGCTATGTGCAGATCCAGGGTCTGAGCCTGTTCAATTACATCAAGTGAACCGGGCAGATAACCGCTAATCGGTTTACCGCTGCCGGCCGTCACCCACACCCGCCACAAGCTCAAGAATCGGCAGCCGTTTCCGCTAACTGGATCAGCACAGGCCGTCAGTCCTGCTTAGGGACAAGCCGATGCGATCCGACCGGTTTGACGGCCGGTTACCAAACCCAGCAAGTGTAAGGAGAATTTCCGTGAGCTTAGTCGTCAACACCAATCTGACATCCCTTGTCACCCAGAACTACCTGTCCACCACCCAGAGCCAGCTGGCCCAGGCGACGACCCGCCTGGCCTCCGGCTTGCGCATCAACAGCGCCGCCGACGATGCCGCCGGCTACTCCATTTCCCAGCGCATGACTGCGCAGGTCAACGGCGACAACACCGCCATCCAGAATACCAACAACGCCGTGTCCCTGGCGCAGACCGCCGAAGGCTCGCTGGCGCAGATCACCAGCAACCTGCAAAGCGTGCGCAATCTGGCGGTGGAAGCGGCCAACGCCACCAACAGCACCAGCGATCGCCAGTCGCTGAACAACGAAGCGCAGCAGCTGCTGTCGGAAGTCGATCGCGTCGCCTCCAGCGCGTCGTTCAACGGCGTCAAGCTGCTTGACGGCAGCTTCACCGGTCAGCAGTTCCAGGTCGGTGCCAATGCCGGCGACACCATCACCATCGGCTCCATCAGCAGCGCCCGCATCGGCTCCATCGGCACCGCCACGACCTACACCGCGACCAGCACGACCACGCTTACCGCCATTGCGGCCGGTGGCGGCAGCGCCGCCGGCGGCCTCACCATCAACGGCGTCAATGTCGGAGCCAGCGCTTCCGCCAGTGCCAGCGATGTCGCCAGCGCCATCAACAGCTCCAACGCCGGCGTGACCGCCAGCGCCCAGACCGTTGCGACCGGTGCCTATGCCGCGCAGGCCAGCGGCTCCATCAACACCGGCGATCTGGTGATCAATGGCACCAGCGTGGTCGGATCCTTCAGCAGCGCTGCCGGACTCGCCACCTTGATCAATGCACAGGTGAGCGGCGTCACGGCCTCGATCAGCGGCGGCGATCTGCAACTGACGTCCGCCGACGGCAATACCATCACCGCGTCCGTCACCGCCAACGGCTCAGCTCTCACGGGGCTCAACGCAAGTGCGGCCAATACCGGCGTTGCCGGCTCGGTCACTCAGTCGGCCAATGAAGTCGCCATCAGCAGCAACAGCAATGCGGCTTTCAGCGTCACCGCCGGCACCGGCGGCAGCGCCGGCTTCGCCGCCGGCACGGCCGCGGCGTCTTCGGCCACCACGGGCACGGCACTGAGCGGCTTGGACATGTCGACCGTTGCCGGCGCCACCGCCGCGCTGACCGCGATCGACAACGCGCTGAACACGGTGAACACCAGCAATGCTTCGCTGGGCGCTTACCAGAACCGCTTCCAGTCCGCAGTGCAGTCCCTGCAGACGGAGTCGCAGAACCTGACCGCGGCACGCAGCACCATCGAGGACACGGACTTCGCGGCGACGACCGCTGCAGAAACCCGCGCCTCGGTGCTGCAGCAGGCTGGCGTGGCGGTGCTGGGACAGGCCAACTCGCAGCCGCAGCAGATCCTGTCCCTGCTGCAGCATCTGTAGGACCAGGCAGCGTGAGATACCCCATGCCGGCGGGCACGCCGGCATGGGGTTTTATGCCGTTCCAGCGCCAGGAACGGCGGCTTGAGCGGAGTACGGTTTCATGACCGATCCAATCACCAGTGTTACCCCGACAGCGAGTCCATCCGCTGCCGGATCAGGCCCCGCCGGCATCCCAGCCGCAGCGGCGGCACCGGTAGCAACATCCTCGCAGCCAACGGGCGCGCAGCAAAAAGCGCCGCCGGACCTGCACGCAGTAGCAGCGGCTCTCAATCAGCATGCGCAGGATTTACAAACGAGCCTGCATTTTCAGGTCGACAAGATCACCGGTCAAATGGTCATCTCGGTGGTCGATACGCAGAATAATCAGCTGTTGATGCAGATTCCCGGCCAGGAAGCCCTGGCCATCGCGCAGAGCCTTGAGCCTCTGCAGATGCAACTCATGAAGCAGACAGCCTAGGAGCACCCCATGACCGTCAATCTGGCCGCCGTAGGATCGAATGTTGCCGCGCCGGTTACTTCGCAAGGCATAGGCTCCGGCATCAATATCTCGTCGCTGGTGACTTCGCTGGTCAGTGCGTCCATACAGCCGCAGCAGACGCTGTTGCAGGCCAGCCAGACCACCGACCAGACCACCATATCGGCGCTGGGTTCGGTGCAGTCGGCCTTGTCCAGCCTGCAGACGGCGGTGGACGCAATCACCAGCGGCGGCGCGCTATCGCAGCTGACCGCGCAGTCCAGCAACTCTTCGGTGTTCAGCGCGACGGCGGGAACCGGGGCGGCAGCCGGAAGCTACCAGGTACAGATCCAGACGCTGGCGCAGGCGAACACCATAGAGTCGGGCAGTTTCAGCAGCCAGAACGCCGCTGTCGGCACCGGTCCCTATACCTTCACCGCTGGCAGCAGCAGTTTCAGCGTTACCTTGGACAGCAGCAACGACACGCTGTCCGGCCTGGTATCGGCGATCAACGGCGCAAGCGGAAACAACGGAGTGAGCGCCAGCATCGTCAATGGCACGGGCGGCTCCTACCTGTTGTTGTCGGCTACCCAGACCGGCACCGCCAATGCAGTTTCCGTGTCGGCTTCGTCGCCGATCAGCTTTACCTCGATCCAGCCCGCCGCCGATGCGACCGGTACTATTGACGAGCTGCCCTTTGATAGCGCTTCCAATGTCGTGTCCAGCGCGCTCAGCAACGTTACCTTGAATCTTGCCAGCGCTTCGCCCAATACCACCCAGACGCTGACGGTGAGCGCCAATACGCAGTCGGCCACCAGTGCGGTGCAATCATTCGTATCGGCCTACAACGCGGCGCTTTCACTCATTGCCACCGATACAGCCTATACGCCGGGCAGCACCAGCTCCACTGCAGGTACTGCCGGCCCCTTGCTCGGCGACCTGGCAACGGAAAGCGTATCGCGGCAGCTGCAATCCATCGTCGGTGGCACCGCCGGCTCTTCCGGTGGCGCCTTCAGCCTGCTGTCGCAGATCGGCGTCACCGCCAATTCGGATGGAACTCTGGCGATCAACTCATCGACGCTCAGCAGTGCCCTGCAGCAAAATCCCGGCGCGGTACAGAGCCTGTTTTCAGGCAGCAACGGCATCGGTACCCAGCTCGATACCCTGCTCAACACGATCGTCGGTGCCGGCGGCACCATTGATTCGGAGACTGCAGGGCTTCAGAGCACTATCGACAATATCAACACACAGCTGACGCAGCTGACTGCACAGTCGACCCAGCTGACAGCGCAATACAACGCCGAATTCAACGCCATGGACAATATTGTCGCCGCTTACAAGAATACCGCCAGCCTGTTGACGCAGCTGTACGCACCGCAGACTACCAATTCCTCCGGGTCCTCCTCATCCAATGGCTGAAGGCGCCCGGGGCGCAGGTTCAAGTTTTTACGTCGTGTGCCGATGTTGAGTGATATACGCAGAACATTCGTTCAGAGGTTTCAGATGGTTCCCAGAGGCTGCGCAGCCGTACGTCAGTACCGCGAATCGGGTGTAAATTCGATCGTCGCCGACGCTTCTCCGCACCGGCTCATCGCCATGCTCTACGACGGCGCGCTGGAACGCCTGGCCATTGCGGAATCCGGCATGACTCGTGCCGACATCGAGGACAAGCTGCGTGGCATCGATTCGACCATGGCGATTCTCGGTCATTTGCGCGATGTTCTGGATTACAAGGCCGGGGGCGCAATCGCGCAGCGTCTGGCTTCCCTCTATGACTACATGATGCGGCGCCTGCTGCGGGCCAAGCTTGACAACGACGTTGCCGGGGTGCGCGAAGTGGCTGCCTTGCTGCGTACAATCAAGGCTGGCTGGGACGCGATCGCGCCGCAGGCCAACGGGGCTCCGGCCAGATCGATGGCGGGCTGAGGTGTGGGCCCGCCGCTTGCAGGGGCCTAGCCTGCTGACGGGATAGAGGATGCACATGCACGGCACGAAGGACGAAGGTACGCGGCAATCCGACGAGGGGCTTGGCTACCACGATCGTCTGCCGCTGCGCTGGGCGCAGCTGGCGGCCCTGCCGGCGGGGGAGGAAGCTGAGCACCTGGCCGAAACCAATGCCAAACTGCTCGCCGCGGTGGCTCTGCTGGAAGAGCATATGAAGCCTGGCGACGAACCTTCCCCGACCGAGCTGGAACTACAGCGTATTCACCATAAGCTGAACCTGTTGCTGGAACTGGTCAGCGGCTTCGTCAACCTGCAGTCGCCGCGACCCGCGGCGGTGTCGCTGCGCCTGTCCTGGCGGGGTGTTTCCTGGGAGACGGCGGACACCGGGCTGGTGGCCGGTTCAGTCGGCCTGGTGGAGATCTACCCGAGTCGCGTATTGCCCCAGGCTCTGCGCTGGCCGGCACGCATCGCGGCTGTTGCAGGCAACACTGTCAGTGCCGATTTCGATGCCATGCCGGACTACTGCCAGGCCGCGCTGGAGCGCCATGTGTTCCAGCATCACCGCCGCGAAGTGGCCGAAGCGCGCCAGCCGGCGCGGCAAGGAAGCTAAAACCGCTTCCGGGCATGTTTGATGGCTTGTTGCGCTGCGGTCGTCAAGGCCGGATTCGCGCAACATCGCCCTTGACACGACGTAGTTCCGCCACGACGTGAGCGCCGGCTGGCGCGTATCCGCCAGTTTCCTCCTTCGGTCGGTGCCGCCAGCGTCAAAAAAACCGCACTTCCGCTGAAGGCTACCGTTCACCGGCATGCGCCGTATCAGTAGCTTTTTGCCACTCGGCGTCGAGATGCTTGTAGTTAGGATGCGACTACAAAAATTAAACGGTATTCCACGTGCGACTTATTCTGGCGGACCCGCAGACCCTGGTAAGGGCCGGATTGAGGCACCTGCTCCAGGCCATCAAGGGCATCGAAGTGATCGCCGAAGCCGAGGCCGGCAAGGACCTTCTGGAGCAGGTTGCCATCCATCGTCCCAATCTTGTCGTCAGTGAGTTCGTATGGGGCGACATCAGCGGTTCTGACCTGGCACAGCAGATTCGCCGTCATTATCCGGGCACTGGCGTCATTTTTCTCAGTTCCAGCGCCGATTCCGGACATGCGCGTCTTGCCATGAAGTCCGGGGCCTCTGCTTTCCTTACCAAGTGCAGCGAGGCGGTCGAGGTCGAGCTGGCCATACGCGCCTGCCAAAAGGGACAGATCTACCTCAGCCCCAGCGTGTCGCGCAAGGTGATCGAAGGGCGCCGTGCCGAGCGTCCCGATGGCAGCGCGGTACTGACGCGCCGCCAGCGCGAGGTGCTGCGTCTGATCGGTCGTGGCAAATCCACCAAGGAGATCGCGCTGATGATGGGGATCGGCTCAAAAACCGTGGAAACCCATCGCGCGCGCCTGATGCATGCGCTTGGCCTGCGCGGCAGCAGTTCGTTGACGCACTACGCAGTGCGCTTCGGACCCAACTCAAATGACTAATGGAAACTCGGCGCGGACAAGCGGAGGCGTGTCGTTGGGGAATTGACGAATGTAAGGAGTTTCCTTACTTCGTGTCGGGAAAATACTGATTGGCTTAAAGCTGGGCATGGCAAAGCATGGGATGTGACCTGCAATGCGCATGACACCGCAACAACTAAATGGGGGAGATATACATGGGTCCTAAACTGAATGTGCACATCGGCCAGCAGCAGCTGATGACACCGCAGCTGCTGCAATCGATTCGGCTGCTGCAGCTGTCCTCGCTGGAACTCGAGCAGGAAGTCCGGCAGGCACTGGAATCGAATGTGATGCTGGAGGAGGGGGAAGAGGAAGTAGATCACTCCGCCTCTGAGCCGGCCGTTGAGGAAACCCGCGGCGAACTGGCTCCGTCCGACAGCACGGAAGCAGCCGTGACCGGCTGCGATACCGAAGCCTTTGACAAGGTGGAAGCCGATTTCGACTGGAGCAGCGCCGAGTCCTGGTCCGGCGGCGAACCTCCGGGCGACGACGAGTCTTCCATTGAATCGCGCACACCGGCGCGGAACTCCGACGACCTGCGTATGCGCGCCCTGGCGCAGTTGCGCCTGGTGGTGAGCGACGAGCGTGAATCGCGCCTGGTATCGGCGCTGATTGAGCATATCGACGACAACGGTTACCTGGAAACACCTCTGACAGAAATCCTTGCCGGCGTGCCGGCGCAGTGGCAGGCGACGATGACCGAGCTGGAATCGGCGCTAGCGCGGGTGCAGAGCGTCGAGCCTACCGGTTTTGGTGCGCGTGACCTGCGCGAATGCCTGCTGTTGCAGTTGAAGGAAGTTCCGCGCAAGACCCCCGGCCTGCAAACGGCGATCTTCCTGGTCAGCGATTGCCTGGATCAGGTGGCGGGCCGTGATCCGGCGCAGGCTGCGCGTGAGACCGGCTGCTGCATCGAGGAATTCGGCCTGGCCATGCGCCTGATCCGGGCGCTCGATCCCAAGCCCGGCTCCACCGTGCGCGAGCCGGCTCAGAATGTGGTGCCGGATGTGCTGGTCAGTGGCAGCGGGCAGTCCTGGAAAGTCGAATTGAACCCGCACACCCTGCCGCGCGTGCGCGTCAATTCCCTGTATGAACGGATGATGTCCGGCTGCGCTCCGCATCGCGGTATGCGTGACAGCCTGCTGGAGGCGCGCTGGCTGGTGCGCGGTCTGGAAATGCGTCATGAAACCTTGTTGAAGACAGCGCGGGCAGTATTCTCCAAACAGTGCGAGTTCCTGCGCCAGGGCGAGGAAGGCATGGCGCCGCTGACTTTGCGCGAAATTGCGCAGCAGATTGGCATGCACGAATCCACGGTGTGCCGCGTCGTATCCAACAAGTTCGTGCAAACGCCTTGGGGTATCTACCCTTTGAAGGCTTTTTTCCCGAGTCAGATCGCGCGCACCGACGGCGAGACCTCGGGGATAGCGGTGCGGGCCATGATTCGCCGCATTATCGATGCGGAAAATCGCTCCGCGCCGCTGTGCGACGGCGCCATCGCCGCCCTGCTGGCGCGCAAGGGCGTACGAGTGGCGCGGCGCACGGTGGCGAAGTATCGCGAGGCGATGAAGATCGCCCCGGCGCTCGAGCGCATCGGTCCTGTGCAGAAAGGAACCATGGCGTTGGCCGGTTAACGGTGGGAAATTTTTTTAGTAGTGCGGACAAAGCGGCAGGGGAACAAAATGTCAGAGTCAAAAGTACTGGTAATCGATGCCGACGAGCAGAGGGCCGAGACGCTGGCCGCAATCCTGCGGTTCATCGACCATACGCCGGTGCTGGTGTCGTCCCTTACCCATTTCAACCTGGAAGGACGCAGCCCGCACGATTGGCTGGCGGTGATCGTCGGACAGGAAGACGACTGGTCCGCGCTGGAGCGCTTCGCCACCTGGCTGAAGCGCGATCGGTATCATCCGCCACTGCTGGTGCTGGCGAAATATCACGAGAGGATCGTCGAAGCCCTTGGCATGGACCGCAGTGCCTGCATGCCGCTGGAGTACCCGGTGAAGTACGCTCATCTGGGTGACCTGCTGAAACGCGCCGGTTCTCTGCATGCCGAGCCGCAGGAATCTAAGGCTCGTATCGCGGCTGCGACGCAGGGTCCCACTGGCAATTCCGTCTTGATCCGGCGCACCCGGCGCATGGTCGAGCAGGTTGCTCCTTATGACAGCACGGTACTCATCACCGGCGAGTCCGGCACTGGCAAGGAAGTGGTGGCGCGGGCGGTGCACGCCCAGTCCAACCGCCACGAACGGCCCTTCGTGGCGGTAAATTGTGGCGCCATCCCTTCGGAGTTGCTGGAAAGCGAACTGTTTGGCCACGAGAAGGGCGCCTTTACCGGAGCCATCACCGCGCGCCGAGGCCGCTTCGAGATGGCGGAAGGTGGCACCCTGTTTCTTGACGAAATCGGCGACATGAGCCTGCCGATGCAGGTCAAGATCCTGCGCGTACTACAGGAACGGACCTACGAACGGGTCGGCTCCTGCCGTAGCATCCATTGCGATGTGCGCATCATCGCCGCGACCCACCGCAATCTGGAGGACTGCATTGTCAAGGGCAGCTTCCGCGAGGATCTGTATTACCGGCTCAATGTGTTCCCCATCGAGATGCCGCCGCTGCGCGAGCGGCTGGAAGATCTGCCGCTGCTGATCGAGGACCTGGTCGAGGCTCAATTGCGCAGTGGTCACGGCGGCGTGCGCCTGTCTCCCGAAGCCGTTCATGCGCTGCGAGCCTATCACTGGCCCGGCAATGTACGCGAGCTGTCCAACCTGATTGAGCGCTTGGCTGTGTTGCACCCGCAGACGCCGGTGCGCGCCACCGATCTGCCGCCACGCTATCGTGGCCAGAACGCTGCGTCGACGCTGATTGCGGTTGACGCGGTGATGGATGAGGACGAGGTGGTGATGCTGCCGCTGCCGACGGTTTCCATCCCCGCTTCCGTGCAGGCCGACCTGCCTAGGGATGGCCTCGATCTGAAGGAATATATCGAAGGCATTGAAATCAACCTGATTCGCCAGGCGCTGCAACGTTCGTCCGGAGTGGTGGCGCACGCCGCAAAACTGCTCAACACGCGTCGTACCACGCTGGTGGAAAAGTTGCGCAAGTACGGATTGCATCGGGATTTGGACAATGGCCGCGAGCAAGTCAACGCTTAGCGGCGGAAATTCGACGCTGCGACGTCCAATAGGCGCGCCGTATATGGGTCATGTTGCGTCAATACGGTCGCAGTTCACGGGCATAAGACTTGCTCCATTGCACGCACAAGGCGGCAGGACCGTCCGGCAAGGATCACAAGGCCATGAACCAGATTGATGTCAACGGAGTATTGGCGCAAATCCGTGCGCTTAGCGCCCAAACCGCTGCACAAGCGCAACCCGCTATACCCGAGGCCGGCGGCAACAGCTTCGGCTCCCTGCTCAAGGATTCAATCGACCGCGTCAACGGTGCGCAGAGCGACGCGTCGCGGCAGCAGCGCGCGTTCGAACTGGGAGATCCAAACACCGATCTGTCCAGTGTGATGCTCGCCACCAGCAAGGCGCAGGTTTCGTTTCGCGGCATGGTTGAAGTGCGCAATCGCCTGGTAAGTGCCTACCAGGACATCATGAACATGCCGCTCTAATTTCCGCGCAAGCATCGGGACAATGAATCATGGCTGAACTTGCGACACTGTCGATCAAACAGATGCGGGGTCTGAAGGACCTGCCGGCAGTGCGCCAGCTGATCCTGCTGGTCGGACTGGCCATGGCCGTCGCCGCCGGTGTCGCCCTCTTCACCTGGTCGCAGCAGCCGAACTACATGCCGGTCTATCCTGGCCTGGCTGAAAAGGACGCTTCCGCGGTTGCCGAGGCTCTGCGCGCGGCCGGTCTGCCCGTCCGTCTCGATCCCGCGAGCGGCAGTGTTACCGTGCCTGGCGACAAGATTTACGAAGCGCGCATGCGTCTCGCCGCCCAGGGACTGCCCAAGGGCACGGCCATGGGCTTCGAAATGATCCAGCAGGACCAGGGACTCGGCACCAGCCAGTTCATGGAGACCGCGCGCTATCAGTTGGCGTTGGAAACCGAGCTGGCGCGGACGGTGAGCAGTCTCCAGCCGGTGAAGGCGGCGCGGGTGCATCTGGCTCTACCCAAGGCATCTCCGTTTGTGCGTCGCCAGGACAACGCCAGCGCTTCGGTTCTGGTTGAGCTCTACCCGGGGCGCCAGCTGGAGCAGGGGCAGGTATCCTCAATAGTTCACATTGTCGCTTCGAGCGTTCCGGATCTGACGCCGGGCTCGGTCACAGTCATCGATCAGTATGGGCATCTGCTGACCGAAGGCGATCCGGACAGCGAGGCGGCGCAGAGCACGGCTCAGTTCGAGCAGACACATCGGCTCGAGGCGGACTACGTGCGTCGCCTGGAACAATTGCTGACGCCCATGCTCGGTGCCGGCCGTGTCAATGCACAGGTGGCCGCCGACATGGACTTCTCGGTGACCGAAGAGGCGCATGAGACTTACAAGCCGGATCCAGGGGCGGTACGCAGCGAACAGACCAGCGAGGACACCACGCGCAATGGTGCGGGAGTTGCGCAGGGCATTCCAGGTGCCACCAGCAACCAGCCGCCGGCTGCGGCGCCCGCCAAGCCGGCCGCGGCTGCCAAAGATACAGCAACTGGCGCCGCTGCTCCGGCAGCCGCCGCCGCAACCGGCGCGACCAATGCCACCAATGCTGACAATATGGTGACCCAGAGCCGCAGCAATACCCGCAACTATGAACTTGACCGCACCCTCAGCCACACGCGGCAGCCGGTAGGCCGCCTGCGGCGTCTGTCGGTGGCGGTGCTGGTCGACAACCTGCCGCGTATCGATGCCAAGACCGGAAAGACCGCGCTGACGCCGCTCAGCAAGGACGAGATGGCCAAGGTGGAAGCACTGGTCAGGGAGGCGGTCGGCTTCGACGCCGCCCGTGGCGACAGTGTCAGCGTCGAGAATGCTCCCTTCGCGGCGGCGGAAGTGCCGGCGATCACGCCGCTGCCGCTGTGGCAACGGCCGGAACTGCGCGATGTTGCCCGTCAAGGCTTGGGCGCTCTGTCCGTGCTGGTGCTGATCTTCGTGGTGCTGCGCCCCTTGCTGCGCAATCTGCTGAGCGCCTCCCGCCCGGCCGCCCCGCTGCGCGTCGGCGAGTTGCCGGTCGATATAGGCGAGGAGCGGCTGTCGCTGAATGGGCCGAACGGCACGGCGACAATGGCCTATGAACAGAAGCTCGCCGCCGCTCGTGGGGCCGTGGCGCAGGACCCCAAGCGGGTGGCACAAGTGGTGAAAACCTGGCTTGGCAACGATGGCTGACAACGGCGGCGCCCTAAAACCGGCGGCTGGCGCCGCCTCCGGGCCGGAACGCGCGGCCATTCTGCTGATGTCCCTGGGGGAAAGCGAGGCCGCGGAAGTGCTCAAGCATCTGGGCGCTAAAGACGTGCAGAAAGTCGGGCAAGCCATGGCCTCGCTCAACAACGTCTCGCGGGAGCACGCCACGGAAGTGGTCGAGCGCTTCGTCAATGAGCTCGAAAATCAGACTTCCCTGGGAGTGGGCGCCGACGATTACGTACGCCGCGTGCTGGTAGGCGCTCTCGGCGAGGGCAAGGCCAACGGTCTGATTGACCGCATTCTGCTGGGGCGCAACAGCAAGGGGCTGGAGGCGCTGAAGTGGATGGAGACGCGCGCGGTCGCCGATGTGGTGCGCAATGAGCATCCGCAGATCGTCGCCATCGTTCTCGCCTATCTGGACGCCGACCAGGCCGCTGACATTCTGGCGCAATTGCCCGAGCGCATGCGCGGCGACGTATTGATGCGCATCGCGCGCCTCGACGGCATCCAGCCGGCGGCACTGCGCGAACTCGATGAGATCATGGAGAAGCAGTTCTCCGGAAGCGGCAATCTGAAGTCTTCCAGCGTCGGAGGCATCAAGGTTGCCGCCAATATTCTCAATTTGATGGATTCGAGCGCGGAAGGCACGATCATCGCCACGATTTCCGAGGCGGACTCCGATCTCGGCCTGAAAATCCAGGATCTGATGTTCGTGTTCGACGATCTCGCCGACGTTGACGATCGCGGCATTCAGGCATTGCTGCGCGAAGCCAACAACGACATGCTGGGGATGGCGCTGAAGGGCGCCGATCCGCGCGTGCGCGAGAAGTTCATGAAGAACATGTCCAAGCGCGCCGCCGAAATGCTTAACGAGGACATGGAAGCCAAGGGTCCGGTGCGCCTGGCCGACGTCGAATCGGCACAGAAGGAGATACTGGCTACCGCCCGGCGCCTTTCCGAAGCCGGCGAGATACAGCTGGGTGGCAAGGGTGAAGAATTTGTCTAGCCCACAGCCGAGCGGGGAGATGCCGGGAGCGCAACGCTGGGAAATGCCGGTGTTCAGCGCTGCGGCGCCACCGCCGCCGCGCACCGCGGCGCAGTTGGACGATGTTGAAGCCGCGGCTCACGAGGAAGGTTTCGCGCGCGGCCATGCCGACGGGCTCGCCGCGGGAATGGCGGAAATGCGCCAGCAGGCACAGCGCCTGCGCGACCTGCTGGAGCATTGCTCCCGCCCGCTGGCGCAGCTTGACGCTGAAGTCGAGGCCGCGCTGGTCGAGTTGGCCCTGCAGGCGGCACGACGTTTGGTGCAGCAGGAGTTCGAGGTCGATCCGGCGCGCATGGCGGGCACCGTGAATGAGGCCATCGCGGCGCTGGTGGTCATGCCGCGCGACCTGAGGGTATTGCTGCATCCGGAGGATGCGCGCCTGCTGAAAGACTGTCTGGTCCGTCCCGCCGAGGTGGTTTCATGGCGCCTGGTGGCGGATCCCACGCTAGCGCGGGGCGACTGCCGCATAGCCGGTGATAGCGGCTGGGTCGATGCGACCCTGGCAACGCGCGAGCGCAGCCTGGCCCAGGCGCTGCTCGGCGAAACCGGAGTCAGCCCGTGATTCTGCCGCTTGCCGGTGAACAGGGCCTCAATGAATGGAGCGCTGCCGCCAATGAACAAATGGCGCCGCGCCTGCGCAAACAGGCCCAGCGCCTGTCGCAACAGCGCACGGTGGTGGCGGAGGGCCTGCTCAAGCGTGTGGTCGGCCTGACACTGGAGGCGGTCGGCTGCCAGGCGCAGATCGGTTCGCGCTGCCGCGTCGTCAGTGCTCCGGACAGTGAGGTGGAGGCCGAAGTGGTCGGCTTTTCCGGGGAGCGCGTGTTCCTCATGCCGGTAGGGGAGATGCGCGGCCTGTTGCCGAATGCCCGGGTGATACCGCTGCCGCATGCGGCGTCGATTCCGGTGGGCGATGGCCTGCTCGGCCGTGTACTAGACGGTGAAGGCAAGCCGATCGACAACGGCGGTCCGCTGCGCTGCGAGCGTCGTCTGCCTGCTTCCGCCTCGATCAATCCGATGACCCGGGCGCCAATCGTGCGGCCGCTTGACGTTGGCGTGCGCGCCATCAATGCGTTGCTGACCGTGGGGCGCGGTCAGCGCCTCGGCCTGTTCGCCGGCACCGGCGTTGGCAAAAGCACCCTGCTCGGCATGATGACCCGCTTCACCGATGCGGATGTCATCGTGGTCGGCCTGATCGGCGAACGCGGCCGCGAAGTGCGCGACTTCATCGATAACAGCCTCGGAGCGCAGGGGTTGAAACGCGCGGTGGTCGTGGCCACCCCCGCCGATCGCGCGCCGCTGCTGCGCCTGCGTGGCGCCTGGCTGGCCACCTCGATTGCGGAAAGTTTCCGCGATCAGGGACGGCAGGTGCTGCTGCTGATGGATTCATTGACCCGCTTTGCGCAGGCGCAACGCGAGATCGGCCTGGCCGTGGGCGAGCCGCCCACCACGCGCGGCTATCCACCTTCAGTGTTCGCGCAGCTGCCGCGACTGGTGGAGCGCGCCGGCAACGGCGAGGCTGGCGGTGGTTCGATTACTGCCTTTTATACCGTGCTGACCGAGGGGGATGATCCCAACGATCCGATCGCCGACACCGCGCGCGGCATACTTGACGGGCATATCCTGCTGTCGCGCGGCATCGCCGAATCCGGCATCTATCCGGCAATCGATGTCGAGGCTTCCATTTCCCGCGTCGCGCGCGACATCACCGCGCCGGCCCACCAGCAATTGGTACGGCGTTTTCGCCAGCTTATATCCGCCTACCAGCGCAACCGTGACCTGATCGCCATCGGCGCCTATCAGAAGGGCAGCGATGCGATGGTCGATGCCGCGCTGCTTTTATGGCCGCGTATCGAATCCTTCCTGCGCCAGGATTTTCACGATCCTGCCGCTTTTGCCGACAGCCTCAAAGCACTGGAGATCTTGTTACCGCAATGAGTACCAAACCGATCCTGTCGAAACGCCTTGTGCCCATCAAACAACTGGCGCAGAGCCGCGAGACCGACGCGGCGCGGCAGCTGGCGGAGAGTCAGCGGCTGGTGCAGCAGCAGGAAGCGCAGCTGCAGGAAATGGAGCGTTACCTGGGCGAATACCGTGAGAACCGGATAGGCGCGGCAATGGCTCCGGCATTGCTGGCCAACCGTGAAGCCTTCCTTCGTCAATTGGCCGAAGCCCTGCGCTGGCAGGCTGGTGCCGTGGCCGAGGCGCATCAGCGTTTGCAACAGGCCCGCGATCAATGGGTCGGCAAGCACCGCGATACGGACGTGCTGGAGCACTTGATTGAGCGCAGCCATAAGGATGAGCTGCGTGCCCAGGAGCGCCGTCTGCAACGTGAACTGGACGAATTCGCCCAGCGGCGCCCGGCGCAGTCGCAGCTGGCGGGCTGACGTGATGAGTGCGGGCGTGGCGTCGGTCGCCGTCCAGGTGTCGCCTGCGCCGCGCTCCGTGCCCGCCGCGGATTCGTCCGCGTCCGCCCATTTTACCCTGGGGCTTGCCGACACCGGGGATGCAGCGGCGCAGGCGGTCTCAGGCGGCAAGGACCCCGTATCCAGGCCTGCCCCGGCATCGGACGCCACCGGCAAGGATGCGTTGACGAAAGGCGCTCCCGCGGCAAAGCCCATCGACGGTGGAATGATGGCCTGGCTGCTGTCCGTGCTGGCCCCGTCACAGCCCGGGACTCCATCCGAATCCGGTGATGCCGCTGAATCCGGAGTCGAAGTTGCACCGAATCCGCCCGACGCGCGGCTGGATACCGCCATTTCACCGAAAGCGGCGGGGAAGGGTGCGCCAGCCGAGGCGCCCCCGGCGCAAGCGTCCGGAAACCCGCCGACAGATCACGCAATGCCGCCTCCGGCTGCGCCCAGCGGGCCCCGCGCCGGAGCCGACACCGCGGATGACGGCGCACAGCCGGACGCGCCGGCCACGGTTTTGAAAGAGTTGACCCCCAGCGTCGCTTCCCGGCAACTGCAGTTGACCGATTCGAGCGTGCCACAGGCGCCAAATCCCGCTACGGTGGACACGGCCGCCGGCATCGCATCGTTTGCGCGCACGCTTGCCGCTTCCGGCGCCGATCCGGGGCCATCGGTTTCACCACCGGCATCCCATATGCTACAGAGCCCGGACCATCCGGAATGGCCTCTGGCCCTGGCTGATCAGGTGCAGTGGCAGCTCGGCAACGAGGTGCAGGAAGCACGGTTTGAGTTGCATCCGCGCGATCTGGGCAGCGTACAGGTCCAGGTGCGTATCACCAGCGAGGGTGCCGAAGTGCGCTTCGCGGCGACGCATCCGCAGGCGCGCGAGGCGCTGGCCGCGGCGATGCCGCAACTGCGCGCCTTGCTGGTAGGCGATGGCTTGCTGACCACACAGACTCACGTCGGGTCGCAGTCCTCCTGGCAGTCCCCGAATCATGCTGCGCATTCGCCGCAGCTCCGGCCTGGTGTCGGTGGTGCGGCCGGCGATGAGGAAGAAGCGCCGGTTATGGCACGGGTGGTTAGGATCGGACTGATCGACGACTTCGCTTGAGGCGCAGCACGGTTGGGCGACGCATTTCCGTCGGGCTTGCAGACGACACAGTAGTCAAAAATCCGGCGTGCCGCGGTGCTGTTGAAGCTCATGCCAGGATTTATCAGCCCTCCACCGCGTGGCATACGGCTTGCTCCAGGCCATGCAACCTGAGGGAGAGCCCAGATGGCAAGCGCCACCAAATCAAAAGACAGCAGCGGCAAACGTGACGATGCGGATGAAACCGGGAACGCAGCGCCTGCGCCGGTAAAGACCGGGCGCAGTCCGCTGCTGCTGGTTGGCGCCTCGGCGCTGATCGCCGCGGCAGCGGCCAGCGGCGCAACCTGGTTCCTCACTGCCCACAACGCGCCAGCCAGGCATGCCGCGTTGGCGCATGAGGGCGAAGCCGAAGCCCCGGCAGCCGCCGATGGCGAGACATCGCAAGCCTCGGCGGAAGCTCCGGCGCAGTATGTTGAATTGAGCCCGGCTTTCGTCGTCAATATGGCCGACGAGGAGTCGATGCGCTTCCTGCAGGTGGAAGTGCAGTTGATGGCCCGCGATCCCAAGGTGATCGATGCCGCCAAGAACAATATGCCGCGCATCCGCAACGCCCTGATGTTGTTGTTCAGTCAGCAGCATGCGCATGACATTGCGGCGCGGACGGCCAAGGAGGCGTTGCAGAAGCAGGCGCTGGTCGAGGTCCAGCATGCACTGCAGGCAGAGAATGCGCCGTCCGAAGTGGTCGCCGTGTACTTCACCAGCTTCGTCATGCAATGAGCTCGCCATTGCAGGACCTGCTGTCGCAGGACGAGATCGACGCGCTGCTGCATGGCGTCAACAGCGGCGAGGTCGACATCGAGCCGCCAGCCGCTCCGGGCGAGGCGCGCGGGTACGATTTCACCTCGCAGGACCGCATCATCCGCGGCCGCATGCCGACGCTGGAGATGATCAACGAGCGTTTTGCGCGGCTGTTCCGCATCGGGCTGTTCAACATGATGCGCCGCACTCCCGAGTTGACCGTGCTTGGTCTGGAACTACAGAAGTTCAACGAGTACACCCATTCGCTCTACGTGCCCACCAGCCTGAGCCTGATCCGCATCAAGCCTCTGCGCGGCACCGCGTTGTTCGTATTCGAGCCCAAGCTGGTGTTCGCGGTGGTGGATAATTTCTTCGGCGGCGACGGCCGCTACGCCACCAAGATCGAAGGTCGCGAGTTCACACCGACCGAGATGCGGGTGATCCAGTTGCTGATCCGCCAGGCCTTTCTCGACCTGCGCGAGGCCTGGGCACCGGTGATGCCCCTTGAATTCGAATACCTGCAGTCCGAGGTCAACCCGCATTTCGCCAATATTGTCGCGCCGTCTGAGATCGTGGTGGTGTCCAAGTTCCGCATCGAGCTTGACGGCGGCGGCGGCGACCTGCATGTGACCATGCCTTACTCGATGATCGAGCCGATCCGCGAACAGCTCGATGCCGGCGTGCAGTCGGATCGTGCCGACAAGGACGAGCGCTGGTCGCTGGCGCTGCGCGAACAGATCAAGGACGCCGACGTGGAGCTGGAGACCGAACTGGTACGTACCAACATCAGCCTGCGCAAGCTGATGAGCCTCAAGCCCGGCGACATCATTCCCATCAATATGCCGAAAACCATCGACCTCGCGGTCGATGGCCTGCCGTTGTTTCGCGGCAATTTCGGCGTCAACAACGGACACAACGCCGTGCGCATCACCGAAGTCGTACGTCGCAGCCCCACCTTTGCCACACCGCCAGGCCATACCCGATGAATAGCGAAACCAATCTCGCCCCGCCGCCGCCCGCCGCCGCCAATGGCCCGACCGGCAAGGACTACACCCGTGCCAATTTCGAGAACCTGCAGGCCGAGGCCGTGGCGCACGGCAGCGGCGACCTCAACCTCGACGTGCTACTGGACGTGGCCGTGACGATATCGATGGAAGTGGGTCGCGCGCGCCTGCCGATCCGTAACCTGCTGCAGCTCAATCAGGGTTCGGTCGTGGAACTCGAACGCGCCGCCGGCGAGCCGCTTGACGTCTATGCCAACGGCACCCTGATCGCCCATGGCGAAGTCGTGGTGGTCAATGAGAAGTTCGGCGTGCGCCTCACTGACGTGGTGAGCCCCGCCGAACGCATCCGCAAGCTGAGATAGACATGGCGCTTCCAGCCACGGCAATCCCGGTCGGCGCCGGCATGGCACAGACCGCCTTGAGCCTGTTGCTGGTGCTCGGCGCCATCTTCGCGCTGGCCTGGCTGATGCGGCGCATGCAGGGCATGCGCTCCGGCCTGGGAGGTGCGCTGAGCGTCAAGGCCGGTTTGCAGGTCGGCCCGAAGGAGCGCGTGATGTGGATCCGCGCCGGCGATACCGATCTGCTGATCGGCGTCGCCAGCGGGCGGGTGCAGACCCTGCACGTGTTCGATCATCCGCCCGTCGAGGGCGGCGTCGATGGTGATGGCCTCGTCCAGGCGCCGGGATTCGCCGAAGCCCTGCGCAAAGTGATGCGCGGCCGTTCCGCATGAACTACCGGATCAAATTCGGCGCACTGTTGGCGCTGAGCGTCGCCCTGCCGGTCTCGGCGGCAAATCTGCCCGGGATCAACGTCGCCCAGGGAGCCGGAGGGCAGGGTTACAGCCTGAGCATCCAGCTGCTGCTGATGATGACGGCGCTGACGCTGCTGCCGGCGGTGCTGATGACGATGACGGCTTTCACCCGCATCGCGGTGGTGCTGGGACTGCTGCGCCAGGCCATGGGCACCAATAACACACCCTCCAACCAGATCCTGATTGGGCTATCACTGTTCCTCACCCTGTTCGTGATGCAGCCGGTAGCGCAGCGCATCTACGACCAGGCGGCCCAGCCCTATCTGGAGGGCAAGCTTGAATTCCAGCCGGCGCTTGCCGCCGCGGCCAAGCCGATGCGCGCCTTCATGATGGCGCAGACGCGCAATTCGGACTTGATGACCTTTTCCAGGATCTCTGGTCACGGGCCATTCGCCAGTCCGGAGGAAGTTCCATTCCCGGTGCTGGCGGCGGCCTACATGACCAGCGAGCTGACTACGGCTTTCCAGATCGGGTTCATGCTGTTCATTCCCTTCGTGGTGATCGACCTGGTGGTGGCCAGCGTGCTGATGAGCATGGGCATGATGATGCTGTCGCCCATGCTGATCTCGTTGCCGTTCAAGCTGATGCTGTTCGTGCTGGTTGACGGCTGGGCGCTGGTTATGGGATCGCTGGCGGCCAGCTTCGTGGTGCCCTCGTGACTCCAGAGGCCGTTCTCAGCCTGGGTCAGCAGGCATTGCAGCTGGCCCTGTTGCTGGCGGCGCCGCTGCTGCTGGTATCCCTGGCGGTGGGCCTGCTGGTCGGCGTGTTCCAGGCCGCGACGCAAATCAACGAAATGACCCTCTCCTTCATTCCAAAAGTTCTGGCGATGGCGACCACGCTGATGCTGCTGGGCCCATGGATGTTGCAAATGCTTACCGAGTTCACCCGCCGGCTGATCGAAGGCATACCCGGCGCCTTGCACTAGCATGACGGTAACCGATGCCATGCTGGCCGGCTGGCTACAGATGTACTTCTGGCCATTCCTGCGCATCGGGGGATTGGTGATGACCGCGCCGATGCTGAATGCGCCGGCGGTGTCTCCCCGCATCCGCCTGATGCTGGCCCTGGTATTGACCCTGGTGATGGCGCCGCTGTTGCCGCCGGCGTCTCCATTGGCCCTGTTCGGCGCTCCCTGGTGGCTGCAGATCGGTCGGGAATTCATCATCGGTGCTGCCCTGGGGTTCGTGTTGCAGCTGGTGATGGAGGCGACCATGCTTGCCGGCGAGATGGTGTCCTACGGCATGGGCCTGGGTTTCGCCCAGCTGGCCGATCCGCTGCATGGCGCCGCTGCGCCCATGCTGGGCCAGTTCTACCAGATATCCGCCCTGCTGCTTTTCCTCAGCTTTGGCGGACTGCTGCGTCTGGTGCAGTTGCTGGCCGACAGTTTCCAGGCGGCTCCGCCCGGTAGCGCCATCCCGGACGCGGCTTCATTTCAGGCCCTGGCGCGGTTCGGCGATATATGCTTTTCCGGCGGCCTGCGCATCGCCTTGCCGGCGGTGACAGCGCTGCTGCTGGTCAATCTCGGTTTTGGCGTGATGAATCGCAGCGCGCCGGCGCTGAACGCCCTGTCGATCGGCTTTCCCCTGTCCCTGATCGTTGGCCTCATCGCCCTGCATTTTGCCCTGCCGCAGCTGTCGCAGGTGCTGAGCGACCTGCTCGAACAGGCCTGGACCTTTGCCGCCGGCTGGATCGGCGACCTGCATCGGATCTAGCACCGCATGAGCGCCAGCGCCCAGGAGCGCACCGAACGCGCCACCCCCAAGCGTCGCAGCGACGCGCGCAAGCGCGGCCAGGTGCCTCGTTCGCGTGAGATTGGCGCGGCGGCGGTGGTTGGAGCGGCCACGGTATCGGCCCTGATGGCGGGTGGGCATATCGCGGCGGCGGCCGAAATGCAGATGCACCAGTTGTTGAGTTTCGATGCTTCCGCCTTGGTGCAGACCCAAACCCTTCCGGCATTGTTCGGACAAGCCTGCATGCAGGCTTTGCTGCTGTGCGTGCCGCTATTTGCCGCCTGTGTCTGCGCGGCGCTGCTGGCGCCGATGCTGCTTGGCGGCTGGAATTTCAGCCTGCAGACGCTGCAGCCCGACTTTTCCCGCATCAATCCGCTAAGCGGTCTTGGACGAATGTTCTCCGGGCACGGCGCGATGGAATTGCTCAAGGGCTTGGTCAAGCTCGCCTGGATCGGCGGCGTCGCCGCATCTTATCTGTGGCAAAAGCGTGAGGCGCTGGCCGCGCTGTCGGCCGAGCCTGCCGCAAAGGGCATTGCCGACGGCGGCGGCCTGATCCTGGGCATGCTGGGCTGGCTGGCCATGACGCTGATCGTCGTCGCCGCCATCGATGCGCCCTATCAGCTCTGGACCCATGCCAAGCGCCTGCGCATGTCCAAACAGGAAGTCCGCGACGAAATGAAGCATAGCGAGGGCCGTCCCGAGGTCAAGGGCAGGCTGCGGCGCATGCAGATGGAAATGTCGAAACGCCGCATGATGGACAAGGTCCCGGGCGCCGATGTCGTGGTGACCAATCCAACGCACTACGCCGTCGCGCTCAAATACAGCAGCGAAGGCATGCGCGCGCCCCGCGTGGTCGCCAAGGGGGCAGGGGAGATCGCGGCGACGATCCGCGAGCTGGCGCGGCAGCACGGCATTCCCCTGGTGTCGGCGCCACCCCTGGCACGAGCGCTGTATCGCGGCGTACAGCTTGAGCAGGAAATCCCAACAGCGCTGTATTCGGCGGTAGCGCGCGTCCTCACTTATGTGTACCAGCTGCGCGCCTGGCGTGGCGGCTCGCGCCCCCCGGCGGAGCCGGTGATTGATGGCATACCGGGTGGAGAGCCTGACCCGGATTAATGGCGACCGGGCAGCCATATTTCAGGCCGCCTAGAACGGAACTTGCAGCAGGGCTCCCCGAACAGCCATGGAATCCAGCCAGAACACATTTTTGACGCAACTGCTCGGGATCGCTCGCAGCGGCCTCGGGGCGCCGGTGCTGCTGATGCTGATTCTGGCGATGATGGTGGTGCCGCTGGCGCCATTCGCCCTGGATTTGCTGTTCACCTTCAATATCGCCCTGGCCATCGTCATTTTGCTGGCGGTCATTTATGTGATGCGCCCGCTCGAGTTCTCGTCGTTCCCCACGGTGCTGCTGGTGGTGACCCTGCTACGTCTGGCCCTGAATGTGGCATCAGCGCGCGTCGTCCTGCTGCACGGCCATGAAGGCGCGAACGCCGCCGGGCGGGTGATTCAGGCATTCGGCGAGTTCGTGGTCGGCGGCAATTACGCGGTGGGCTTCGTCATCTTCGTGATTCTGACCATCATCAATTTCATGGTGGTCACCAAGGGTGCCGAGCGTGTTTCGGAGGTCTCCGCTCGTTTTGTGCTGGATGCGCTGCCGGGCAAGCAGATGGCGATCGATGCCGATCTCAATGCCGGATTGTTGACGCGGGAACAGGCCAAGGCGCGGCGGGAGGAAGTGCGCGAGGAAGCGGATTTCTATGGCTCCATGGATGGCGCTTCCAAGTTTGTGCGCGGCGATGCCATGGCTGGCATTCTGATCCTGGCTATTAACATCATCGGCGGCTTGCTGGTCGGAACCCTGCAGCATGGCCTGCCGCTGACCGTCGCGCTGAAGAACTACACCCTGCTGACGATCGGCGACGGATTGGTGGCCCAGGTGCCGTCATTGCTGCTGTCGACCTCGGTGGCGATCCTGGTGACGCGCATCTCGCGCTCGTCCGACATGAGCCAGCAGCTCACGGCCCAGGTCTTCGGCCATCCGCGCGTGCTGTCGGTTACCGCGGTAGTGATGGCGTTGATCGGCCTGATTCCAGGCATGCCCAATCTGGTGTTCCTGATGCTTGCGGCAGCCTGCGGCGGCCTCGCATGGATGCGGCACCGGAACAAGGGAATTCGCGAAGCCAAGCCCGTACCAAGTGCGCCGCCACAGCCGCAAAAGGAGCTCTCATGGGACGATGTGGGGCAGCAGGATGCGCTCGGGCTGGAAGTCGGTTATCGCCTGATTCCACTGGTGGACGTGCGTCAAGGCGGGGAGTTGATGGCGCGCATCAAGGGCGTGCGCAAGAAGCTGACCCAGGACCTCGGCTTTCTGATCCAGCCGGTGCACATCCGCGACAACCTCGAACTTGCCCCCAACGCCTACCGCGTACTGCTGCATGGCGTGCCGCTGGCGAATGCGGTGATCCACCCGGATCGCGATCTGGCGCTGAACTCGGGCCGGGTTTACGGCACCCTTAACGGCATCGCCGGCAAGGATCCAGCTTTCGGGCTGGACGCGGTATGGATTGAGCGCGGCGCCCGCGATCACGCACAGACCCTGGGCTATACCGTGGTCGATGCGTCCACGGTGGTTGCCACGCACCTGTCGCAGCTGGTCAAGGAACACGCGGCGGAGCTGCTCGGCCACGACGAAGCGCAGCAGCTTCTCAATGCCCTCGCCAAATCGGCGCCGAAGCTGGTCGAGGACCTGGTGCCGAAGCTGCTGCCGCTGTCGGCTTTTGTGCGCGTCCTGCGCATTCTGCTCAACGATCGGGTCACCATCCGCAATTTGCGCGGCATCGCGGAAGCCCTGGCGGACGCGGCACCGCGGAGTCAGGATCCCGTCGCTCTCGCCGGTGCCGTACGCATCGCGCTGCGTCGCCAGATCGTGCAGGACATCGGCGGCGGCGAAGCCGAACTGCCGGTACTGACCCTGAGCTCGGGGCTGGAACGCGTGTTGCAGGACAGCGTCGCCAGTGGAGCGGCAGCGGTGGAGCCGGGTCTTGCCGAACGCATGCAGCAATCGATCATGCAAGGCGCGCAGCGCCAGGCCAAGACCGGGCAACCGGTGGTCCTGCTGGTGCCGGCGACGCTGCGGCCAATGCTGGCCAGATTTACGCGCCAGAGCGTGCCTGAACTGCACGTGCTGGCTTATGACGAGGTGCCGGACGATCGGCGCATACGCATGGTGGGGGCGATCGCATGAAGAGGAATGACGGAGCAGTGAACCAATGAAAATAAAACGATTCGTCGCCAAAAGCATGCGCGATGCGATTCGCCAGGTCAGGGATGAACAGGGTCCTGATGCGGTGATCCTGTCCAACCGCCGTGTGCCGGGCGGAGTCGAGGTGGTGGCGGCAACCGACTACGACGCCGCGCTGGCGCAGCAGGCGCTGCGGCAATTCGGCCCGCCTGATCCACAGCCCCCTCCGGAAAAGCCGAAGAAGCTGAATGCGCCAAGCCGTCCCGCCGAGAGCGTCGTATCCGCCGAGCCGCCAGCCGCGCACCCCGCCGCGCCGCCGATCGCGGCCGCCGCTTCCGGCGAGCTGATGCTGATGCAGCGCGAACTGGGCAGCATGCGCAAGTTGCTCGAAGAGCAGATTGCGGGCATGCACTGGAGCGAATTGAAGCGCAGCCAGCCGCACCGTGTGGCGGTACTGCGTACCCTGGATCAACTTGGCCTGTCCAGCGACCTGGCCAATTCCATCGCCGATGAAATGCCGCACAAGATTGAGGCGGAAGCCGCGGAGACGCTGACCCTGAACCTGCTGGCGCGGCGCATTCCGATCGGCCCGCAGGATCCGATACTCGATGGCGGCGTGGTGGCGCTGGTCGGTCCCACCGGCGTCGGCAAGACCACCACTATCGCCAAGCTGGCCGCGCGCTTCGCGCAACACAACCGCGCACGCGACATTGCCCTGGTGACGCTCGATCACTACCGCATTGGTGCCCAGGAGCAGCTGTTCAGCTACGGCCGCCTGCTTGGGGTGCCGGTGCACAGCGTCGCGCCAAATCAGGACCTCGGTGCCGTCCTTGATCAGTTATCCGACCGAAAACTGGTTCTGGTCGATACCGCCGGCATGAGCCAGCGCGACCGCACCCTGGCGCAGCAGATCGATCGTCTGGGCAGGCTTGGTTCGCGCCTGCGGTGCTACGTCGTGCTCGCCGCCAATGCCTCCGGCCCCGACGAAGTGGTGCGCCGCTTCGCCTCGCTGAAGCCTTCGGGATGTGTCTTGACCAAGCTGGACGAAGCCGACTGCATCGGCGCGCCCCTGTCGGCGGTGATCGGCAACGCTCTGCCTTTGAGCTATGTCGCCCACGGCCAGCGCGTTCCCGAAGATCTGCACCTGGCCCATGCCGACCGCCTGGTTCTTTGCGCCGCGCAACTCGCCCGCGCCACCGTCAAGGCGTCGGATGATCAGAACCCGGCCCAACGGCTTGCCACTCCTGTTCCAATCTCGGCGTCTTCCATCCATGCATGATCCATATCCCAACCAGGCCAGCGGCTTGCGCCTGCTCAAACCGGCCCAGCCGGTCCGCGTGCTGGCCGTCACCAGTGGCAAGGGCGGCGTCGGCAAAACCACCGTGTCGGTGAATCTCGCAGTGGCCATGGCCATGGCGGGCAAGAAGGTGATGCTGCTGGACGGCGATCTTGGCCTGGCCAACATCGACGTCATGCTGGGGCTGCAGCCTAGCCGCAACCTGGCCCACGTACTCGAAGGCAAGTGCAGCCTCGAAGACATCCTGCTCGAAGGGCCGGCTGGAGTCATGATAGTGCCCGCTTCCAGCGGCAAGCAGCATATGGCCGAGTTGACGCCGGCGCAGCACGCCGGTCTGGTGCAGGCCTTCAGCGAGTTGAGCCGGCCGCTGGACACGCTCATTGTCGATACCGCCGCGGGCATCGCCGGTTCGGTCATCACCTTCAGCCAGGCCAGCCAGCAGGTGATCGTGGTGGTGACCAACGATCCGGCTTCGCTGACCGACGCCTACGCCCTGATCAAGGTGCTGAACCGCGATCATGGCATCCGCCGCATCCAGGTGCTTGCCAACATGACGACCAGCGCCACCGAGGTACGCGAGATCTACGAGAACCTGCGCCGCGTCGCCGAAAAATTTCTGGACGTCACGCTCAGCTTTATGGGCAGCGTCCCGGAGGACGAGTGGTTGCGCCGCGCGGTACGGCACCAGCGGGCGGTTGTGGAAGCCTATCCGAACAGTCCCGCGGCCAAGGCTTTCCATGTACTTGCCGCCAAGGCCGACCGCTGGAGCCTGCCGCTGGGCGCGCGCGGCAATCTTGAATTCTTTGTCGAGCGGCTGGTACATCGTCCCGCTGCGGGGATTCCCGCGTGAGCGCGCAACCGCAGTTCTTCACTCCACCGCCACAGGATGATACGGCGCTGGTGCAGCGGCACGCCGAGCTGGTGCGGCGCATCGCCCATCACATGGCGGCACGGTTGCCGGCCAGCGTCGACGTTACCGATCTGATCCAGGCCGGACTGATCGGCCTGCTTGAGGCAGGACGCAACTATAGCGGCGCGCATGGCGCCTCGTTCGAGACCTACGCCGGCATCCGCATTCGCGGCGCCATGCTCGACGAGTTGCGCCGCGGCGATTGGGCGCCGCGCTCGGTGCACCGGCGCTTACGCGATATCAGCGCCGCGATACGCGCCATCGAACAGGAAGTCGGCCGCGAGGCGCGGGACACCGAAGTGGCGCAGCGCCTGGGCATCACCCTGGACGAATATCACAGCAGCATCAGCGATGCTTCGCGCTGTCAGGTATTTTCCAGCAGTGCCCGCGATGACCAGAGCGCCGATCTGGACTGTCCCGCCGAAGGTGGTCCGCAGCAGGATCTGGAGCGCAGCGAATTCCAAAGCGAGATGGCGGCTGCGATCCAGTCGCTGCCGCAACGCGAAAAACTGGTTTTGTCCATGTACTACGACGACGAGATGAACCTGCGCGAGATCGGCGAGGTGCTTGGAGTCAGCGAGAGTCGCGTGTGCCAGATTCATGGCCAGGCCCTGCTGCGCCTGCGCGCGCGACTCGGCGAATACGCCGCCGACGCCGGCTCGGCATGAACCGGCTTTCAGCATACAACCATTGGCCTCAACACAGCACGGCCTGGAGATAGGATTTGGACAAGAACATCAGAATACTCATCGTCGACGATTTCTCGACCATGCGTCGCATCGTCAAGAACCTGTTGCACGATCTCGGTTACGCCAACACCACCGAGGCCGATGACGGCAAGACCGCCTGGGCCGCGTTACAGAGCGGTTCCTTCGATCTGGTGGTTACCGACTGGAACATGCCGGGCATGACCGGCCTGGATCTGCTCAAGAACATCCGCTCCGATTCGCGCCTCTCCGCATTGAAGGTGCTGATGGTCACGGCGGAAGCGCAACGTGACCAGATCATCGAAGCCGCCAAGGCCGGGGTCAACGGTTATGTCATCAAGCCGTTCACGGCCATCACCCTGAAAGAGAAGCTGGAGAAAATCGCGCAGCGCAGCGTTGGTGCCGCGGCATGAACGCCGCGGAACCGGGTGCCGAGTGCGACAGCGGTCTCTACGCGGGCGTAGCGCGGCTGACCCGAACACTGCACGAGAATCTTCGCGAACTGGGCCTCGACGGCCGTCTGACGCGCTTCGCGGGCAACGATATTCCGGATGCCTGCGTGCGGCTGGACTATGTGGTGAAGATGACCGAAGACGCCGCCCACCGCACGCTCGATCTGGTGGATGACGGGCGCGCCATTGCCGACGGTCTGGCCGATGTTGCCGCCCATCTGGAAAAACTGCGGCGCTTGCCGCTGGCTTCGCCGCAGGAGTTGCAGCGCGCGCGGCAGGCGGTGACGGATGCGGAAGCGCGCTTGCGCGGCACGCTGACCGCTCTGGCCCAGGCCCAGGAGTATCAGGATCTGTCGGGACAGATGATCCGTCGCGTCATTACCCTGGTGCGTAATGTCGAATCGGCCCTGCTCGAACTGCTTGACGCAGGCGCGGTTCAGTCCGCGCGGGAACTGCCGATAAATGAAACACAGGCCGGGCTGGCCGGTCCAGGCATGCCTGGCGCGGGCGGCGCGGCGGACCAGGGTGACGCCGACCGGCTGCTGGCCAGTCTCGGCTTTTGAAGTCGTTTTATTGACCGGGTATCAGGATAGAGATCGTGGCATGAGTGCTGACACTGATGACGACATCCGCGCCGATTTCCTCTCCGAGTCCGGCGAGTTGATCGCGCGTCTGGGTCAGCAACTGGTGGAGCTTGAGCAGCAACCGGCGGATGCCGAACTGCTCAATGCCGTTTTTCGGGGCTTTCACACTATCAAGGGCGGAGCTGGCTTCCTGGGACTGGATGCCATGGTGGCCCTGTGCCACGCGGCAGAGGAAGTGTTCAATGCCCTGCGCAAAGGCCAGCTGCATATCGATCCGCCGTTGATGGATGCGGCTCTGGAGGCGCTCGACCGCTTGCAATCCATGCATGCCGCGTCCGCCGCGGGCGGCACGCCCGCGGCGGCGCCGGCGGAACTGATCGGCCGCCTGCAACGCGCCGCTCAGGAGCAGCCGGCCGCTCCCCAAAGGCCGGCTGTGTTGGCAGCGCCGCCGGTGGATGCCGGCGCCATCACCGATGACGAATTCGAAGCCCTGCTCGACCAGTTGCACGGTGAGGGGCAGGGACCGGGCAGCGCGGGTGCCGAGCCGGCCGCCGAAGCACCGCCTCCGGTCGAAATGCATGCGGCCGCGTCTCAGGCCGCTGCGGTGACGGAGAGCAGCGTGCGCGTGGATACCGCCGCGCTGGACGGCATGATGAACCTGGTTGGCGAGCTGGTTCTGGTGCGCAACCGCCTGAAGCGGCTGTGTGCACGGGCTGACCAGGGACCCCAGGCGCGAGCCGTGGGCGAGCTCGATCACATCACACGCAGCCTGCAGACGGCGGTGATGCGCGTGCGTATGCAGCCGATCCGCCGGGTGTTCTCGCGCTTTCCACGGCTGGCGCGCGAAGTGGCTCGCGGCGTCGGGAAGCAGGTCGAAGTGGAGCTGATCGGCGAGGACACCGGCCTGGACAAAAGCCTGGTAGAGGCATTGGCCGATCCGTTGGTGCACATGGTGCGTAATAGTGTGGATCATGGCATAGAGCTGCCAGCCCAGCGTGTGGCCGCAGGGAAGCCGGCCAGTGGCCGCCTGCGCCTGTCGGCGCAGCAGGCCGGCGACCAGATCCTGATCACGGTGGAGGATGATGGAGCCGGCATGGATCCGGAACGGCTGCGTGTCAAGGCGGTTGAAAAAGGCCTGCTCGCCGCCGCGGACGCGGCGCGCCTGTCGGCACAGGAATGTTTACAGCTGATCTTCCTGCCTGGATTTTCCACCAAGGACAGGGTCAGCGAATTGTCCGGTCGCGGCGTCGGCATGGACGTGGTCAAATCCGCCATCACCGCCCTGGGCGGCACGGTACAGATCGAATCCAGGCCGGGTTTCGGCAGCAGCATCCGTCTACGTGTACCGCTGACCCTGGCAATACTGCCTGCGCTGATGATCGGCGTTGGCTCGCGCCTGCTGGCCTTGCCGCTGGCGCCGGTGCTGGATGTATTCGCGCTCGATGCTTCGCGGCTGCGCCGACTCGACCGCTGGGACGTGGTGCTGCACCGCAAGGAGACCCTGCGCCTGATCCACCTGCACCGCTGGCTCGACCTGCCGGCGCCCGCGGATGAGCAGCGTCACGTGGTGGTGGCGCAGGTGGAGAACGAACGCTATGGCTTCGTCGTCAGCCAGGTCCATGCGCGCGAGGAAGTGGTGATCAAGCCCCTGGGCGCCATGCTGCGCGGTCTTGCCGGAGTGGCCGGCGCCACCGTCACCGGCAGCGGCCGGGTGGCGCTGATTCTCGATTTGCCCGGCCTGGTGCGCGCCGGGTCTGCCGGAGGCTAGGGCGCCATGGACTTGCTGAGTATTGTCGGCTTCCTGCTGGGCTTCACCGCAATCATTGGGGGCACCTTGCTGCATGGCGGGGGTATCTCCAATCTGCTCGGTCCTGCGGCCGCCTGCATCGTCTTCGTCGGCACCACTGGCGCGATCCTGCTGCAAACCCCCATGCCTACGTTCATCCACGCCCTGAAGATGCTGCGTTGGGTGTTCAAGCCGCCCTCGCACAATCCCAAGGCCCTGATCGAGCGCATTGTCGAGTGGAGCAACGCCGCACGCAAGCAGGGCTTGCTGGCGCTGGAGAACAGCGTCGAAACGGAAACCGACCCCTTTATCAAGAAGGGGCTGCAGTTGCTGGTCGACGGCGCCGAACCCGATGTTATTCGCAACACCATGGACGTCGAACTGGCCAACAGCGAACACTTCGATCTGGCGGGCGCCAAGGTATTCGAAGGCATGGGCATCTATTCCCCGACCATGGGCATCATCGGCGCGGTGATGGGGTTGATGGAGGTGATGGCCAATCTGGCCGATCCGGGCAAGCTCGGTCCCGGCATTGCCGCGGCATTTGTGGCCACTATTTACGGTATCGCTTCGGCCAATCTGTTCTTCCTGCCGATGGCGTCGAAGCTGAAGGCGGTGACCAATGACCAGTCACGTATCCGCGAACTGGTGATCGAAGGCCTGGTGTCGATCTCGCAAGGCGAGAATCCGCGCAACATCGAATCCAAGCTGCAGGGTTACCTGCACTAGGCACAAGCTCCGACATGTCCAAGCGAAGGAATCACGAGGAGCACGGCAACCATGAAGCCTGGGCCATCCCCTATGGCGACATGGTTACGCTGCTGCTGGCCTTTTTCGTGGTGATGTACTCGATCTCCTCGGTCAACGAGGGCAAGTACCGCGTCCTTTCCGACGCCCTGTCACAAGCCTTCGGCGGACCGCCCAAGTCGATCAAGCCGGTGCAGATCGGCAACCATAAGCAAAGCGGATCTGACAGCGATCAGAAGATCAATATCTTCGAGAAAAATACGGTCGAACAAAACGTGGCCGGTGACCTGCGCGAGCTGCGCAACCCGGTAGTCCTCCCCGGAAAAAACCCGATTAAAATCTCGCAACAACAGACCAGCGCCTCGGGCAATACCGGTTACGCCGAGCAGCATGCCGCGCTGCAGCATATGGCCGATGCGGTGCAAAAGGCCATGGGGCCGCTGATCGATCGCAACATGATCATCGTGCGCAAGAGCGAACTGAAACTGGAAATCGAGATCCGCACTGACATCCTGTTCGCCAGCGGCGCGGCGTCAGTCGATGAGCGGGCACGGCCGATCCTGGAGCAACTGGCTGGCATCCTCAAACCCTTTCCCAATGCCCTGCGCATCGAGGGGCATACCGACAACGTGCCGATTCATACCGGCACTTTTTCGTCCAACTGGGAGCTTTCGGCGGCACGCGCCGCCACCGTGGTGCATTTGTTCATGGAGCAGGGGGTGGATCCGCAGCGCATGAGTGTGGAGGGATTCGCCGAATACCGGCCTGCCACCGACAACAACTCCACGGAAAGCCGCAATCGCAATCGGCGCGTGGTGCTGGTGGTGCTGGCCGAGACCGGGCAGCCGGTGCCCGTGGCGGAAGCGGACGGCGGTGTATCCATGCCGGCGCCCGGGTCAGCCGCCGCTGTCGCCGGTGATGCGGATGCCGTGTCAAAACCCGCGGACGCCTCGGCCGGGGTCGAGCAGGAACCGCCTGTAGCGGCTGCGCCGCCCGCGCCTGCCACGGATTCAGTGCAATGAGAGAGGGTATACAGGGTGCGCGGCGCGGCGACGGCGTGGTCACGCGCTGGGTGGGTTTCCAGGTCGAAGGCCAGAGCTACGCGCTCGATATCCTGCGCGTGCAGGAAGTGCTGGCTGCGGCGGAGATCGAGCCCGTGCCCGGCACACCGCCGGCGGTGATGGGCGTGATCAACCTGCGCGGCCGCATCGTCACGGTAATCGATTTGCGCCGCTGCCTGGGGTTCGGCGGCGCCGCGCCGGATCGTCCCTGCTGCGTCATCGTCGCCGAGATCGAGGGCGAGCCGATGGGCCTGCGTGTCGACGGCGTTGCCGAAATCTGCAGCGTGGCCACCGCGGCCATCAAACCGGCGCCGCCCACGCGGGGCCGCATAGCAGATCCGTTGGTGCGCGGCGTGGTCAGCCGTGGTGGCGGCGGCATGTTGACCCTGCTCGACGCTGACCGTCTCGGCATCGTGGCCGCCGCGCGGGCCTGAGCACCTTTCACACCCGCTTTCTGCTCCGTTTATCGACCGCGATCCCGGCGCGCCTTCAGCCCGCAGCAAGCCGCGCCGCTAGCGGTTCAAGTGAAGGAGAAAGCCATGCAGGAAACTGACTCCGCTGTCAGGCCCGCCGAGCGTCGGCCCGTTAGTGCGCGCGCGCGACGCGGCAAATCCCTGGTCCTGGGAGCCGAGCTTGGCATCGATAGCGTCGCCGCCCTGAAGCGGCAATTGGGGCAGGTTCTGGATGAGCCGGCCCGGGTGGTGCTGGATGCAGCCGAGGTCAGGCGTATCCATACCGCGGCGCTGCAGCTGTTTTGCCTTTTCTGCCGCGACCGCCGTGCCGAAGGGCGTGAGGTTGAATTCGCCCGGCCGTCGCCGGCGATGCTATCCGCCGCCGCGCTACTTGGGGCGTCGACACTGCTGCAACTCGCGCAGGCGCCGGCATGAGCCGCATTCTCGCTGTGGACGACTCCAGTTCGATGCGCCAGATGGTGGCTTTCACCCTCAGCTCCGCGGGTTTTGATGTGGCCGAGGCGCCGGATGGCGCGGTGGCCCTGGCACTGGCGCGCAAGGAGAAGTTCAGTCTGGTGCTGGCCGACGTCAACATGCCGAACATGGACGGCATCTCCCTGGTGCGCGCGCTGCGCGTGCTGCCGGAGTACAAGTTCACGCCGCTGCTGATGCTGACCACCGAGTCGGGGCCGGAGAAGAAACTGGAAGGAAAGGCTGCTGGTGCCACCGGCTGGCTGGTCAAGCCATTCAATCCGGAGCAACTGCTCAATACCGTCAAACGCGTCCTCGGCTAGAAAAACGGAAGCACCTTGAGCATCGATCTGGCGCAATTTCATCGCACGTTTTTCGAAGAATGCTTCGAAGGCATCGATCTGATGGAGCGCGATCTGCTGCGCATGGATGGCGATGCGAGCGGCGAGACGGTGCACGCCGTGTTCCGCGCCGCGCATTCGATCAAGGGCGGTGCCGCCACCTTCGGGTTCGCCGCTATTGCCTCCTTCACCCATCACATGGAAACCCTGCTCGATCAGATGCGCAGCGGCACGCGGCCAATATCCGATCCGGCCGTGGACCTGCTGTTGCGCGCTACCGATGCCCTGCGCGGCCTGCTGGTCGCGGCCCGTGACGGCGAGCCGCTGGATACCGCGCGCGTGGCCGAGGTACAGACGGCCCTGGAAGCATTCCTCGGGCAGGCACCGGCTGCCGTCGCGCATCCCGCCGTACCAGCCGTCTCCGCCCAACAGGTATTTCTGATCAGGTTCGCGCCCGCGCCGGAGTTGTTCCGCAGCGGCAATGACCCGCTGTTAATCCTGCGGGAGCTGGCGGCGCTGGGTGATCTGGAAACGCGGCTGAGCCTCGACGATCTGCCTTCTTTCGCCGAATGCGATGCCGAGTCCTGCTATCTGGCCTGGACGCTGAGACTGCGGACCGGGCGTTCCCATGCCGATGTGCAGGACGTTTTCGCCTGGGTGGAAGGCGCCTGCGAGCTGGAGATTTCGGTCGAGGCCGCGGCTCTCCAATCGCCAACGCCGACAGTGGCAACTGTCGCATCGCAGCCCGCACGCGGCGGCGATCATGCGCCCGCCGACGGCGGCTCGATCCGCGTCGGCACCGAGAAGATCGATGCACTGATGAACCTGGTCGGCGAGCTGATCATTACGCAAGCCATGCTGACCCAGCTCGCCGGCAACCTCGATCCGGTGCTGAACGAGAAACTGCTCGCCGGCCTGTCCCAGCTCGACCGCAACACCCGCCTGTTGCAGGAAGCGGTGATGAGCACCCGCATGCTGCCGATCGACAGTGTATTCAGCCGCTTCCCGCGCCTGATCCGCGACCTGGCGGGCAAGCTCGGCAAGCAGGCACGGCTGACCACCGTGGGCGAAACCACCGAACTCGACAAGAGTGTGATCGAGAAGATCAGCGATCCGCTCAATCATCTGGTGCGAAACAGTCTTGACCATGGCATCGAACTGCCGGATGCGCGCCGGGCCGCCGGCAAGGACGCCATCGGCACCGTCACGCTCAAAGCGGCCCATCAGGGAGATAACATTATCGTCGAGGTTTGCGACGACGGCCACGGCCTGGATCGCCGCCGCATCTTGGCGAAGGCCGGCGAGCAAGGCATAGCCTGCAGCGAATCCATGAGCGACGCTGAGGTATGGCAGTTGATATTCGCGCCCGGCTTCTCCACCGCCGAACAGATCACCGACGTTTCCGGGCGTGGCGTCGGCATGGACGTGGTGAAGAAGAATATCGCCGCGCTAGGCGGCAGTGTCGAGCTCCATTCCAGCGCCGGCCAGGGTTCACGCACCGTGATCCGCCTGCCACTGACGCTGGCCATCCTCGATGGCATGTCGGTCGGCGTTTCCGGGGAAATCTTCATCCTGCCGCTGTCCTCGGTGATCGAGTCGCTGCAGCCGCAGGCTGAGCAGGTCAAGCGGGTGGCACACCAGGGAACCGTGGTGCGGGTACGCAACGAGTACCTGCCCCTGGTCGATCTGCGCGAATGGTTCGGCCTGAGCGGGAAGTCCCGCCCGCTGCACCAGGCCATCGCCGTGATCGTCGAAGCCGACGGCCGCAAGCTGGCATTGCAGGTCGATGAGCTGGTTGGCCAGCAACAGGTGGTGATCAAGAGCCTGGAAGCCAACTATCGCCGTATCCGGGGTGTATCCGGCGCGACCATTCTGGGCGACGGCCGCGTATCGTTGATTCTGGACGTGGGGGCGATCGTGCGCCTGTTCAGCCAGGCACAAGCCGCATGAATATATCTACCCACCCAATAGCAGCCGAGGCTTCAGCAATGAACATGAGCGGTGACGAAACGAGCAATAGTCTGCAGGCGGGCAGGGCGGCGCCAGCCATGCCCAATGAATTCCTGACCTTTACTCTGGGCCAGGAGGAATATGGGGTGGACATCCTCAAGGTGCAGGAGATCCGCGGCTACGACACGGTGACGCGGATTCCGGAAGCGCCGGAGTTCATCAAGGGCGTGATCAACCTGCGCGGCACCATCGTGCCGGTCGTGGACATGCGCCTCAAGTTCCGGCTGGACTCGGCCGAATACAACGAATTCACCGTGATGATCATTCTCAACGTCGCGCGGCGCGTGGTCGGCATGGTGGTCGATGGCGTATCCGACGTGATGCAGCTCAGCGCCGAGCAGATCCGTCCGGCCCCCGAGTTCGGCAGCAGCGTCAACACCCGCTTCATTACCGGCATCGGCACCCTTGACCAGAGGATGCTGATCCTGATCGATATCGAGAAGCTCATGAGCAGCCAGGACATGGCGCTCATGGACAGCGTCGCCATTCACTGAACCAGAATCGCCGAGGAACACCATGAAATCCAGCCCCAAGAAATCCGGCGTGAAGGCCGCAAGCCGGAAGGCCCCTCGGAGCAACGCAGCAGTCAAACCAAAGCCGAAACCGCCACGGGCGCCGGGCACCAATCTGCCGCATCGACTGGAAACCGCCGAAGCTGTGATCGCGGCCATTTCGCGTCTGCGCGCGGTGATCGAACTGATGCCTGACGGCACAATTCTTACGGCCAACGACAATTTTCTGCTCGCTACCGGTTACGGCCTGGAAGAAATCAAGGGCCGCAACTATGCCATGCTGGTCGATCCGGCGTATCGCGAAAGCGCAGCCTACCGTGCCTTCTGGGACAAGCTCGGTCACGGTGAGAGCGATGCTGGGCATTACAAGCTCATCGGAAAATCCGGCAAGGAGATCTGGATCCAGGCCAATTTTAATCCGGTGCTCGACCATGACGGCCGGCCGTTCAAGATTTCCACCTACGCCACCGATATCACCACGCAGAAGCTGCACGAAGCCGATATGGAGGGCCGGCTCGCCGCCATCGACAAGGCCCAGGCGGTGATCGAATTCAGCCTGGACGGCAAGATTCTCAACGCCAATGCCAATTTCCTCAGCGTGGTCGGCTACACCCTGGAAGAGGTGCGCGGCCAGCACCATGGCATGTTCGTCGATCCAGTGCACCGTGGCAGCGCCGAATATCGTGCGTTCTGGGAGAAGCTGGGCCGCGGCGAATACGACGCCAATCAGTACAAGCGCATCGGCAAGGGTGGCAGGGAAGTGTGGATCCACGCCAGCTACAACCCGATCATGGACATGAACGGCAAGCCGTTCAAGGTGGTGAAGTACGCCACTGATGTCACGGAGCAGAAACTGCGCGCCGCCGACTACGAGGGGCAGCTTGCCGCCATTAGCAAGGCGCAGGCGGTAATCGAGTTCGATCTTGGCGGCAAGGTACTGAACGCCAACGCCAACTTCCTCAGTACCATCGGCTATTCCCTGGACGAAATCCGCGGTCAGCACCACAGCCTGTTTGTCGAGCCGGCGCAGCGCAGCAGCCCGGAATACCGCATGTTCTGGGAAAAACTGGGACGCGGCGAATACGACGCCGGCCAGTACAAGCGCATCGGCAAGGGCGGCAAGGAAATATGGATCCAGGCCAGCTATAACCCGATCATGGACATGAACGGCAAGCCGTTCAAGGTGGTTAAATACGCCACCGACGTCACCGAGCAGGTCAAGGCCGCTCAGATTCTGGCGCTCGCGGTGCAGCAGACGCAGGATGTGGTGTCCGCCGCCAAGGAAGGCGATCTCACCTCACGCATCCCGCTGGACGGCAAGAGTGGCTCGATCGAAGCCCTTTGTGGCGGTGTCAATGCCCTGGTCGAAAACATGGCCTCTATTGTCGGGCAAATCAAGACAGCCGGCGACTCGATCAATGTCGCGGCCAGGGAAATCGCCGCCGGCAATCAGGATCTGTCGGCGCGCACTGAGCAGCAGGCCGCCAGTCTTGAGGAAACCGCCTCCTCGATGGAGGAGTTGACCAGCACCGTCAAGCAGAACGCCGAAAATGCCAAACAGGCCAATCAGCTGGCGATCGGTGCCAGCGACATCGCGGTCAAGGGCGGCAAGGTGGTGAGCGAGGTGGTCACCACCATGAGCGCCATCAACGACTCCTCCAAGAAAATCGTCGAAATCATCAGCGTCATCGACGGTATTGCTTTCCAGACCAATATCCTGGCGCTCAATGCGGCGGTCGAGGCGGCACGCGCCGGCGAGCAGGGCAGGGGCTTCGCGGTGGTCGCCGCGGAAGTACGCAGCCTGGCGCAGCGCTCGGCCGCCGCCGCCAAGGAAATCAAGTCCCTGATCGGCGATTCGGTGGAGAAAGTCGGCAACGGCTCCAAGCTGGTCGAGCAGGCCGGTAAGACCATGGATGAGATCGTCACCAGCGTGAAGCGCGTCACCGACATCATGGCGGAGATCACCGCCGCTTCACAGGAACAGAGCCAGGGCATCGAACAGGTCAACCAGACCATCACACAGATGGACGAGGTGACGCAGCAGAACGCTGCCTTGGTCGAGGAAGCTACAGCCTCGGCGCGCTCTCTGGAAGAACAGGCCGAAGGGCTCACCCGCTCGGTCAGCCAGTTCCGGGTCAGCGATGCGGAAGTAGACGCGCCACGCGCCGCTCGCCCGCCGGTGGCCACAGTTCCGCCCACGCGCGTCGCCGCGAGGGCGCCGGCACTCGACGCAAGAAAGCCACTGCGCGCCAAGAGCCCGGCGCCACCACGGTACAACGGCGCGGCGAACGGCTCGGCCAGAGTCGTTGCGCTCGACCCTTCACGGCAGGACGAGCAGTGGAAGGAATTCTGAGGCCGGAGACGGAGACCGCTCATGCATTGCCCAGACGCAGCCGCGCCTCGCCGGCGTGGACATGAGGGTGCGGCGCCGGCGCCGCAAACCCTGGCCCTGGCACAGCCATGAGTCCGGCCGCGGAGATGCTGGCCGCCACGCGCGAGTTCGATTTCACCAAGCGTGATTTCGATCGCGTGCGCCGCCTGATCCGCGAACGGGCCGGCATCGCGCTGGTGGACAGCAAGCAGGACATGGTTTACAGCCGCCTGGCGCGGCGCCTGCGGCTGCTCGAGCTGAATTCATTCAGCGAATACCTCGACCGCCTGGAAAGCGGCAAGGACGCCGGGGAATGGGAGGCGTTCACCAATGCCCTCACCACCAATCTGACCTCGTTTTTTCGCGAGCCGCATCATTTCGAACATCTGGCGGATCTTCTGATTCAGCGCGCACCCGGAGAGCGTCTGCTGCTCTGGTGCGCGGCGGCCAGCACCGGGGAGGAACCATATTCCATCGCCATCACCGCGGCGGAGGCTTTCGGCACGCTGGCGCCGCCGGTTTCGATACTCGCCACCGACATCGATACCCAGGTGCTGGCCACCGCCGAGCGCGGCATTTATCCACTGGAGCGGATCGAGGGATTGTCGCCCGAGCGGCGACGGAAATTCTTCCGCAAGGGGCAGGGGGCGAATAGCGGCAATTGCCGGGTCATCGATGAATTGCGCAGCCTGGTCACTTTCCGCCGCCTCAACCTGCTCGATCCCCGCTATCCGCTGCGCGGCCCGTTCAAGGCCATCTTTTGCCGCAACGTCATGATCTATTTCGACAAGCCCACGCAGTATCAGCTGCTGCAAAAGATGATGCCCTTGTTGCATCGCGACGGCCTGTTCTTCGCCGGTCATTCCGAAAGCTTCTTCCACGCCAGCGATCTGGTCATTCCCTGCGGCCGCACCATCTACCGGCCTGCCGAAGTCGGGGCGTCCTGAGCCATGTACACGATGCGCAAGGCACGCGCTGATAGCCGCCCGAAGGAATCCCGCCAGAGGTCCGCCGATCCGGCGGGCTACTACGATCCCCGCTTCGGCGCCGAGGCGCTGAAGGTTCTGCCGGGCGAATACATCGTCACCGATCGCGATGTAATGCTGGTGACGGTACTGGGTTCATGTGTGTCCGCCTGCCTGCGCGATCCGGTGGCGGGGGTCGGCGGCATGAATCACTTTATGCTGCCCGATACCAGCGGCGGCGATACAGCGGGCGAGTCGGCGCGCTACGGCGGCTATGCCATGGAAATACTCATCAACGAGCTGCTCAAGCGCGGCGCCGTGCGCCGCAATCTGGAAGCCAAGGTATTCGGCGGCGGCGCGGTACTGCCGGGATTCACCGTCAACAATGTAGGGCAACGCAACGGTCGCTTCGTTCTCGACTACCTCAAGGCCGAGGACATCGCGGTCGCGGCCCAGGATCTACTTGATATCTATCCGCGCCGGGTCCATTACTTTCCGCGCAGCGGTCGGGTCATGGTCAGGCGGCTACCCTCCGCCAACGAACCGGATGTGCTGGCAAGCGAGGGTCTGTACCGTTCGCGGCTGCGCGAGTCCCCGGTGGAGGGTACGGTGGAGCTGTTCGAATGATCTTCGTGCCGGGACACCTGCCGCGCGGTTGCGGCATTGGCGTGGTCGAAGCCGCTGCGCACGGCACCTGGTGGAAGCTGCGCCGGAAAGCCATCCGATGACCAGCCCGGCCGGCCGCGCCAATCCGATTCGCGTGCTGATCATCGACGATTCCGCCTTGATGCGGCAGTTGCTCACCGAACTGCTGTCCCGCGATTCCGGATTGGAGGTGGTGGGCTGCGCGCCCGATCCGCTCGTCGCCCGCGACAAGATCAAGCAGCTGCATCCCGATGTGCTGACCCTCGACGTCGAGATGCCGCGCATGGACGGACTCACGTTTCTCGAAAACCTGATGCGTCTGCACCCCATGCCGGTGGTGATGGTCTCTTCGCTGACCGAGCGGGGCGCCGAAGTGACCCTGCAGGCGCTGGAGCTGGGCGCGGTGGACTTCGTCACCAAGCCGAAACTGGACGTGGCGCAGGGCATGGCGGCTTATGCCGATGAGCTCATCGCAAAAATCAGGATGGCCGCCGGCGCCCATATCAGGCACCGTCAGGCGCCGGGAACTGCCGCGCCCGCCACGGCGCGGCGCGGCGTGAGGACGTTCAGCACCACCGAACGCATCATCGCCATCGGCGCCTCCACCGGGGGCACCGAGGCGATCCGCGACGTGCTGGAACAGATGCCGGCCGATGCGCCGGCGGTGCTGATCGTCCAGCATATTCCCGCCCTGTTTTCCGGCCCGTTTGCCGAGCGCATGAACCGGCACTCCGCCATGGCCGTATGCCAGGCTGAGGATGGGCAGCAGGTGGTGCCGGGCCACGTCTATATCGCCCCGGGCGATTATCATCTCACACTGGTGCGCAACGGCGCCCGCTATGTCTGCCGGTTGACCCAGGATGCGCCGGAAAACCGACACCGGCCCAGCGTCGATATGCTGTTCCGCTCCGTGGCGCAGCAGGCCGGCGCCAATGCCGTGGGCGCCATCCTGACCGGCATGGGCGAGGATGGCGCCCGTGGCTTGTTGCTGCTGCGTCAGGCCGGCGCTCCCACCGTGGCGCAGGATGAAGCAAGTTGCGTGGTTTGGGGGATGCCAGGCGCCGCGGTACGCCTGGGCGGCGCGCAGGAAATCCTTCCCTTGCGGGATATTGCTTCCCGCCTGCTGGCCCTGGCTGCCGAGGCTGGCCCTGGCAACTCCAGCGGCTCAAGGTTCGCGGCCACCGGCCGCTAACGATTGTACGGATACGTCCACAGCGAACATGCCATGCCCACTACTCTGCACGCCCTGATCTATAAGCCGTTCCTGCCGCCCCTGGGGCTGGGAATCGCGGCCCTGCTGGTGCGGCTCTATGCCTCTCCGCCGGAACTGTACTGGCTGCTGCTCGCCGCCACCTTTGTCGCCTGGTTGTGGACCACCTGGAAAGTCGGCGGCGCGCTGGCCCGGGCCCAGACCCAGGAACGGCGGCGGCAGGAACAGGCAGCGCAGCAGGGCAAGGTGTTCGAGGAGTTGTGTGGCGCGCTCGACGGCGATGTGCGCGGCGTGCAGAAGGAGATCGTGCGGGTGCGCGGCCTGATCGCCGAGGCGGCGCACGAGCTGTCAGCCAGCTTCGAGACGATGAATCAGCAGGCACGCGCGCAGGAAAAGGCTGTCGGGCGCATCGTCAGTCAGAGCGGCGAGGTGGACAGCCGCGGCGCCGGTGTGCGCCAGTTCGCGCAACAGGCCGGGCAGTTGATGGAAGGCCTGGTCAATGTGCTGGCCGAGGCCAGCCGGCAGAGCGGCAGCAGCGTGCAACTGATCGACGCAATGGTGAAGCAGTTCGACGCAATTTTCGAGCTTCTCGGCGATGTGAAGACCATCGCCGACCAGACCAACCTGCTGGCGCTCAATGCCGCCATCGAGGCGGCCCGCGCCGGCGATGCCGGGCGCGGCTTCGCCGTGGTGGCGGAAGAGGTGCGCAACCTGTCGGAGCGCTCCAACAACTTCAACGAGCAGATCCGCAAGCTGGTCCACGGCTCCAAGGATGCCATTGCCACTGTGCGCGAAACTGTCGGGGCCATGGCGGTACGCGATACCGGAACCAGCCAGCAGGCGCGCACCCAGGTGGGCGAGCTGCTGGCCCAGATCGAGCGGGTGGATCGCAATCTTTGCGAGGCCATGCGCGAGGTGTCCGTTGCCAGCGAGCAGATCGGGCGCTCGGTGGCGCAGGCGATCCGTTGCCTGCAATTCGAGGACATCAGCCTGCAGGCCCTGGGTGCCGCGGATGTGCATGCGCAGCGCCTGGTGCAGATCCAGGGCGAAACCGCGCAGCTGGTTTGCGGCGCGGTGCCCGCGGCACTGAGCAGCCACGGCTTCCGCGACAACGCACTGGGCGAATGGCGCAGGGTGCCGCACAAGCCGGTCGGGCAGGTGTCCCTGAGCGAAGGTTCAGTCGAGCTGTTCTGAGACGTCGCGCTGATCATTGCCGCGCGCGGCTTCTGCGCGCCGCGGCCCGGAATTCCGGCCGCCACGCCGGTGCTTCAGGCCATGGCGGCGGATAGTCCCAACAGCTCCAGCAGCTTTTCCGGCGGTATCGCCGGATAGAACAGGTATCCCTGGGCGTAGTCGACCCCGATTTCCCGCAGCACCTCGAGCTTGCGCCGGTCGTCGACAAACTCGGCCACCGTCTTCTTGCCAGTGGCATTCGCCACCCGGTGGATGGCCCCGACGATTTCGCGCGAGGCATTGTCGTGGGCGATCTCACGTACGAAGCGCCCGTCGATCTTCACCTCATCCACCGGCAGGGATTGCAGATAGCCGAAGGAGCACAGGCCGGAACCGAAATCGTCGAGGCTGAAGCTGCAGCCGATGGAGCGGAATTCGGCAATGGCTTCGGAAGCGACGTCTAGATGCTCCACCGCCGTCGTTTCGGTGATTTCGAAGCACAATTTTCCGCGCGGCAGGCGTGCACCGCGCACATCGTTGAACAGCCTGTACATGAAATTGCCGTCTGCTACCGACTTGGCGGAGAGATTGATCGATACGCTTTGCAGCCTTTGCATCGCCGTGGCATTTTCAGCCAGCCAGGACAGGATGTAGTTCGCGGCAAAGCCATCCAGTTCCGCCGACATGCCGAAGCGCTCCAGCGATTCGATCATGCCCCTGGGAAGAGGCATGAATACGCCGTTCTTTTCCATCCGCATCAGGAATTCGGCCTTGGCCAGGTCGGTACCGCCGTCACCGAGGCGAAAGATGGGCTGTGGATGCAGGGTGAGCGCGCCGGTGGACAGCAGTTGCCGGAAATCCTCAACGTATTCCACGTTGACCACCTGGTTGCGGCGGTCTTCCCTGGTTGGAGAGTGCAGTACGATCTGATTGAGGCCGCGATGCTTTGCATCCTCGCAGGCGAGCGCCGCCTGCGCCAGCAACTCCGCCCAGTCGCATCCGGGTTTGCCGCAGGTCACCCCGATCGAGAGCGCCAGGGTCCATCCAGCCGCGACCGCAGAAGCATGCTTCGACAGCAGCATTTCGCGCAGCGCAAGAGCCTCCTCTATCGCGGCCTGCGAATGGTCGATGGACCTCGCGGCGAGAAATTCGTTGCTCCACAAACGTCCGCTGATTCCTTCGACGCCGGCCCATTGCGCGAGCGTGTCGCCGAAGTCGGCGATGAAGCGATCAGCCAGCCGGGGGCCGGCGCAGTGATTGAGCCCGCGCACGTTGTGCAGGTCGACATGGAACACCGCGGTAAAGGGAGCGAAACGCCAGCCATGGAGACGTCGCAGCAGCTTGTCGTAGGAGGAGACGGGCATGGTTTATGGATTCGCGGTTATGTCCCTGTATCGGCAGATTGCGGCTTTGCTTGATTCTGCGTGCTTCGACAATCCGGGGGCGCTGCACCGCCGGATGTTCGCAACGCTACCACTCGTCGCTTGTCCTGCAATTGGCCGCCGGCCTGGCATCGGCATCGGACAAACTGGTACGGGAAACAGTGCATTTTCGCCGTGGCACAGGTCTTGAAGGTAGTCCTGCGGGTGGACTATCGCCTGATCGCCAAAACACCCGGTCGGGCACTGGCGCTGTGTCCAGGAGGATGCGGCCACAACAATCAAGGCCCGGTTGCTTGACTGGTCGATGGGGGAATGGGGGTTCAGGTCCGAGGTGCCGATGTCTCAGTATTTCGCAAGTGTTTCCGGAAGTTCCGGGTTCCTGCCACACGGCTTTTGCCTGGCCTGGGATCCGCTGCTGCTGTGGACGCTGGTCAGCTCCCACGCGGTCATCGGCTTGTCCTATTTCTCGATACCGATCGCGCTGATCCATTTCGTCAGGCGCCATAAGCAGCTCAGATTCAATTGGGTGTTCCTGATGTTTGGCGCATTCATCCTGGCCTGCGGGGCGAGCCATTTCGTCAGCCTGGTCAATATCTGGTTTCCCATCTACCGCTACGATGCGGCGCTGCTGGCCCTGACAGCGGGCGTATCGGTGGCGACGGCGTTGCTGCTGTGGCCTTTGCTGCCCAAGGTATCGGCCTTTCTCGATGAAGAACATCGCACTAGACAGGAGTTGCAGGACGTCAACCGCCGTCTGAGCCTGTCGCTGGAGCAACTCGAGCAACGCCGGGTGAGGGCGGAACAAAGCGAGCGGCGCTTCCGCCTCAGTTTCGAGAATGCGCCGATCGGCAAGGCCATGGTGGGTCTGGATGGCCGCTGGCTCGATGTCAACCACGCGCTATGCCAGATGCTCGGCTATTCCGAACAGGAGCTCCTCGGCAGTACCTTCCAGGCGCTCACGCATCCGCAGGATCTGGAGCAGGACCTGGCGCACGTCAGGAATCTGCTGGAAGGGCGTGGCAACATCTATCGCATGGACAAGCGATACATCCACAAGCGGGGCCATGAAATCCACGCCCAACTCGATGTTGCCTTGCTACGCGATGAGCAAGGACAACCGCTGCATTTTATCTCTCAAATTCAGGACATTACGGAGCGCAAGCAGGTCCAGTCCGAGTTGCAGAAGAGCAAGCGGTTGCTCGAGGATGGCATGGCCAAGCTGCAAACGCGCAATGAGGAAATCACCAACCTGAGCGAGCTCAGCGCCATTTTGCACAAGTGTCAAGATCTTGACGAAATGATGGCGCCGATGACGCGTTTCGGAACAATCCTTTTCCCCGGCTATTCCGGCTCCCTGTATTTGATGCACCCGTCGCGCAACTATCTCGATTGCGTCCTGACCTTCGGCACGCCCGATCTTGGCGAGGCGGTCTTCGGCGTAAACGCCTGCTGGGCGCTTCGTCGTGGGCAATTGCATTGGCACGGTCACAGTGGACTGCGCTGCACCCATATTCAGGATCACGCCGAGGGCCGGGCCATTGCCTGCGTGCCGGTCATGGCTCAGGGAGAAACCATCGGAATCGGCTATCTGCAAGCCGATGAGCCGATGTGCGAACCCGACGGTCGGGAACGCCAGCAGCGCCTGGAGCAGTTGGCGACGATGGTGGCGGACCGCATCGGCATTGCCATCGCCAACGTCAAGCTGCGTGAATCGCTGCGCATCCAATCGATCCGCGATCCTCTCACCGGCCTGCTGAACCGTCGCTATCTGGAGGAGTCCCTGCCGCGCGAACTTGAGTTGTCCCGGCGCGAAAAGCAACCTCTGGCTGTGCTGATGATCGACGTGGATCATTTCAAGAAATTCAACGATACCTACGGCCATGACGCCGGCGATCAGGCCCTGCGTTTGATCGGCCAGCAGTTCCTCGCCGAGTTCCGCGGCAGCGACATCGCCTGTCGTCTCGGTGGAGAGGAATTTGCCATTGTCATGCCGAGAACAGACATGGCACAGGCTCGGGCGCGTGCGGAGATGCTATGCCAGAAATTGCGGCAACTCAGTTTCGCCCACTATGGCGCCGTTATCGCCAACATCTCGATCTCGGTTGGAATCGCCTGTTGCCCGGAACACGGCAGCACCATGGCCCTGGTTGTCGATGCGGCAGATCAGGCGCTGTACCGCGCCAAGCGTGCCGGACGCGACCGCATCATATGCAGCGATTCCGCGAATGCCGCTTGAGCCGAAACTTGCCATGAACCGAATAGAGGGTCGAAACTATTTCCGTTTGCGGTATCCGAATCACCTGTGCCCTCAGCTCAATGTCGGTGGCGAATCGATGCCAGTGATCGACATATCCGAAAAGGGTCTGCGTTTCAGCTGTCCTTCCGGTTCACGGCACCGCATCGGAGTCGACATTGCGGCGACGGTGACGTTTCGCGGCGGTCAGACCGCGGCAATCGAGGGTGTAATCCTGCGGGTGACGACACACGAAGTCGCGCTCAGCCTGCTGCGAGGTATCAATTTCCAAACAATCGTTCGTGAGCAGCGCACCTTGCTCGAAAAGGTCAGATACGCTTTTCATTGAGCATTTCCTCCGGGAACTGGCATCGCAAGGCGCAAGAGCGACGCCTGAATATTCCACTATCGATGGCCCCGCACCAGCATAAGTTCACTATTGAACCGATCGCTCAGGAAAGACAAAGTCCAAACCGTAGCTGCCGTGAGTTACGCCCAGCCGCATGTCAAAAACCCAGATGAATGCCAGCGGAGAATACCCGTCCCGGCGAGGGGCTGTAGGTCCTCGGATCGCTCAGATTGAAATTTGGCGGTAGTCCATCGAGCTGGGTGAAGGTGCCATATGTGTAGTAAGTCCGGTCAAACAGGTTGTCGACCTCGGCAAATACGCGCAGGCCATGCGTCAGCTGGTAGGAGCTGTGCAGATCAACCACCGTATATGCCGGCAGCTTCGGCTCCTGGTTCGATTCGTCGCCGATCAGGTACTGACCGCTGACGTAGCGGGCATCACTGCCGAATTTCCATCGACGGGTCACCGCGTATTCAGCCTGCAGCGTGAGGCGGTGCCGGGGCGTCAGGGGAATCTGATCGCCGGGCTGCACTTCGATATTGCCGTTGGCATTGGCGCCCGGGCTGTTTGAGGCCAGGCTCAGGTTGTCGCGGAACGTGGCGTCGACCAGGCTGTAGTTGGCGTTCAGATCCCAGCTGGCCGAGTGATAGGCCAGGCTCGTTTCCAGTCCCTGGCGGCGTGTGGTGCCGGCATTGGTGTAGTAGCCGAAACCGTTGATATCGGTGGCCAGCAGGATGATATCGTTGCGGTTGTCCGTGCGGTACAGGCTGAAGTTCCAGGTGAATCGGCCCGGCAAGCCGGCGGCAGTGAAGTGTCCGCGCAAGCCCGTTTCATAGGTGCGTGCTGAAACCTGCTTCAGATCCGGGTCCGAAACCAGGAAAGCATCCAGCAGACAAGGCGATTGCGGATTCGAGCAGGTGAGTGCACCGGCCGTTGGCGCCCGGTTGGCTTCCGAGTAGCCGGCATAGGCGGTGACGGCATCGCTTATCTTGTAGGTCAGGCCGGTTCCGGGATTGAAGCGGTTGAATTCGTGGCGGCCGGTGAGGCTGCTGCCGATCAGATCGTTCAGGCCGATCTGCGCTCGGTTGTAGCGGCCGCTCAATGACCAGGCCAGAGCCGGGGTGATATTGAAGGTGTCGGTGAAATAGATGCCATCGTAATCGTTGCTTGTCCGCACCGATACCGGTTCCTCCAGCGGCGGCTGCGCCGTGCTGCTGTTGGCCTGGTCGATGATGACGCCGGATCCATCCACTTCCAGGCTGGGTTGCAGTGTGCCGAGCTCGCCGTAGGCACTGTAGCCGGTGCTGCCATGGTCGATGGAGGCGCCGATCACCAGGTTGTTGTCGCGGCGGTACAGGGGCGCCGATATCGTCCACTGCAATGCTCCGCCCACGCTATTGCTGTGAGTGTGGGTGTAGTCGGTCTCTCCCGGCGTTACGCCGCCTTGCAGCACGCTGGTGGAGACCTGATTGCCGTTGGAATCATAGAGCGTGTCACCCGGATAGTTGTCGCCGCCCTCCAGGCAAAAATAGGCGGCGTTATTGGCGCAGGCCTGCACGTCGGTGGTGTTGCCATCAATCAGCCGCTGCTGGAAATGACGGAGATAGGTGCCAGCGCTGAGTTGCTGCACGTCAGTCAATCGATAGGTGCCATTGAGCTGTACCAACTCCGCCTCGTTGTGCATCGACTGCGGATAGGTGAAGGTCGATTTGGGGTCTTGCTGCAGCATCTGTACCGGTGTCGGACCGACTGCGTCGATGCTGTTGTCGGCGCCACTGAACGAGAGATGCAGCGTGGCCCGCTCATTCTCATAGCCCAGGTCCGCGTAGGCTTGATGCAGGGAGGTCGGCGAATGGTAGCGAAAGCCGTCATCTTCCAGTCCGCCGATGCCGGCGTATACACCGACGTTACCGTAGCGCGCCCCGTATTGGCCGTATCCGGTTAGATTGCCGTAGGAGCCGCCGGCGAGCTGAATGTCGGTGCCGCGAGTGTTGAAGCCGTTCTTCATGTCCAGCGTCACCGCTCCGCCCAGCGCATTCAGCCCGAATACCGGGTTGTTGCCCTGTACGGTCAACCGGTTGACGGCGAACTGCGGCACCAGGTCCCAGTTGACGGTGTCGCCGAAGGCTTCGTTGATGCGCGTGCCGTTCTGATAGACCGCCAATCCCTGGGCAATGCCGGAAATAGGCGAGGCCTCGAAGCCCCGGTAGACAAAGTCGGGCTGGTATTGGCTGCCCTGCTCGCTGTTCAGGTTGACGCTGCTCATGCGCAAGGCGGCGGCAGTGGGCAGCAGGCTGGATTCGCCATCGCGGCCGAGATCCTGCGCGGACAAGGTTTGTACATTACTCGGCACCTTGTCGATATCGATGCCGCTGCCTGGAAATGGTGTGGTGTTTACGACGGTCACTTCGGCCAGCAGCTGCACGAATGTAGCGTTTGCCACTGAAATGCGCACATTGTCGTCGGCCGGAACGCCGAGGGGCAAAGCTGACGCTCCGGCCACCCACAGAATGCGGCAAACGATGGCGACAGCCTTTTGCACCTCTCCTCCTCGAATTTTATTTTTGTCTTGCCTGTCCAAATGAAGCCGCTTTTTGCGGACTTTCCATGGCGGCAAGTGGCGGCCTGCCTACAGCGATCAGTCTACATTTTCCGGCATGGGGGCGGCTTCCTGAAAGTGCTGCAAACAGCGCCAAGCCAGGAAGCACCCCGGCGATCGAATATCCCTTAAGGCAATGCTACCGGGGCCTGATCAGTTCGACTGGACTTGGTGATAGATCAGCTTGACCCTGGACTTTCCGGCGCTCTCGAAGGTGAGAGGCGCGGTGCCGGACGGATAACCGTTTTGCTGCAGCAGGAACGACATGATATTGACGTAGTCGTCGTGAGGCAGTGTCCCCGGCGCGGGCGCCGGCATGTTCTGCGATACAATCTTGAATACGTCACTGACGCTGAAGTGCGCCTGGGGTGTGGCAAATGCCGGTCCTTTCAGGGTGGGCCCGGAACGGCCTTCGAGATTGGGGCCGTGGCATACGGCGCAATTGCTCAGAAAGACTTGCTTGCCAGCGTCGGCCTGCGCATCGGTGTACAGCGCAGGCGGAGCCTTGGCGGCGACTGACGGCTTCTTTTCCGCCACTGCGATGAGCCGTGCCGCCGGCCATTGCTGGACGATCAGGCGGGTGGACCGGTCGATGGCGGTACGGGAGGCCATATGTGGCAGCGGTGCTTCCGCATACGGCTGCAGCAGCCTTTGCAGTTGTCCGGACAGGCGCAATTTTTCGATGTCCTGCTCGAACTGTCTGGCGGAGGCTTCGGAGCCATCGACGTACAGTGCGACCAGGTTCCAGTCCGCATGCGGCTCGGTTAGTGCGGAAACCTTCAGGCCACCTGCGGCCTTGTCGCCCAGATGGCGCGCTACATATGGCCGCCACAGCATTGCCCCTGCGACTTTGCCGCGACTCACCGCGCGCAGGGATTCCGCGTCCGAGGTAAATACCTGCGGCGACAGGGTGGGGTGGCTGGCGAAGTACAAGTTGGGAGCAGTCATATAGGTGACCGCAACCACACTGTCTTTCGGAAACTGGTCCAGTGATGCTGGAGCCCGTTTGCGCGTCACCAGCACGAAGCCGGTTCGTGCGTAGGGCTGAGTTGCCGACACGCCATCTGGCAGCGTCGGGGACTGGGCGTCAACCGGAAAGCCCAGCACCAATTCGCATCCGCTGGCGAGCTTGCGCAGCTTGCGCGCCGACAGGCCATCGTCGTCGTCTCCCTGCCCATCGAACCAGCTGACTTGCGCTGCCTCGCCACGCAGGTGGCCGATCGCCTGGGCGACACCTAGATCCATCTGCGCCGATGGGCTGCTCTTGTCGATGCAGACCTTGAGTTCCGCGGCCTCCGCGCCGCGGTGCAGGAGCACCGCGGCGAAGAGGGCCGTCGAAACCAGCCGCAGGATATTGCGTTGGATTCGAGTAGCCATGACTTTATTGCAGGCTGAACACGTAGAGATGGCCACCGAGCGGGATGTTCTTCACGTCATCCACCATCTCGCCGCCCCAGATCGGGATCGCGCCGCCCCAGCCACTATAAACCGCCACATACTGCTTGCCGCCGACACGGTAAGTGGTGGGTACGCCGATGATACCGGAGGATAGTTGCTCGCTCTGCCAAAGCACCTTGCCGGTCTTGGCGTCGAAGGCCATGAAGTGGCCGTCTGCCGAACCGGTGAATACCAGGCCGCCAGCAGTAGCCAGCATGCCGTCGCTCCAGGGCAGCGCGCTCTCGTAGTTCCACACCTGCTTGCCGGTATTGAGGTCGATCGCCTGAACTGCACCCCAGTTCTTGTCATCCGGGTCATGCACTACCTTGAAGGACTCGCCGAGGAAGGGCAGGCCGGCCTTGTAGCTGACGGCGCCACCTTTCATGGTCATGCAGGTATGGATGGTCGGCACGTAGGCCATCTGTGTGACCGGGCTGATTGCGATAGGCCACCAGTTCTTGCCGCCGAGGAAACTGGGGCAGGTGAACACTTCCTTGTCCACAGTGGGGCGCATGTTGTCGTCGGTGTAGGGCTTGCCGTCCTTCATGCCGGCCACGGAGGTGGCGTGGGCAAATTTCTCCGCGTAGATCAGCTTGCCGTTGCTGCGGTCGATGGCGTAGAACCAGCCGTTGCGGCTGGCCGACACTACCGCTTTGTACGATTTGCCCTCATAGGTCAGATCGGTGGCGACGGTTTCGTTGGTGCCGTCATAGTCCCAGGTATCGTGCGGCGTGTACTGGAAGTGCCACTTGATTTTGCCGGTCGCTGGATTCATGGCGATGACGGAGTCGGTATAGAGGTTCTCGCCCGGGCGCAGCGTCGCCAGCCAGGGGCCGGGATTGCCCACACCCCACAGCAATGTATCCGTTTCCGGGTCGTAGGTGCCGGTGAGCCAGGCGGCGCCGCCGCCGGTCTTGTAAGCACCCTTGGGCCAGGTGTCGCCGCCCGGTTCCGTGGGAGTCGGGATCGTATAGGTCTTCCAGGCCATCTTGCCGGTCTTGGCGTCCATCGCCTCGATGAAGCCCCGCGCGCCGTATTCGCCGCCGGACACGCCGACCACGATCTTGCCCTTGACCGCCAGCGGTGCCAGCGTCATTGCATAGCCCACGTCCGGGGCCTGCAGCTTCTGCTTCCACTTGATTTTGCCGGTGGGAGCGTCGAAAGCGATGACGTAATTATCCAGTGTCGCCATGTAGACATTGTTGTCGTACAGTGCGACGCCGCGGTTGACCACATCGCAGCACACGGTCTTCAGGCCGACCTTGGACAGGTCATGTTCGTACTTCCATAGTTCCTTGCCGGTAGTCGCGTCGAGCGCAATCAGGTGATTCTTCGGCGTGGTGATAAACATGTAGTTGCCGTTGACGATGGGCGCCGACTCATGGCCTGGGTCCATGCCGGTCTTGTAGTCGAAGGCCACTTTAAGGCCGGTGACGTTGCTGGCATTGATGTCGCTGAAGGGCGCATAGCCATCGCTGGAATAGTCGCGGCGATACATCAGCCAGCCGTCGTCGCTGGCCGCGGCTGCAAGCCTGGCTTCCGTAACGGATGGGTAGTCCGCAGCCTGCGCCAGCGCGCCGGCCGCCGGCAGGAGAAAAGCTGCAAACGCGGTGCCGCAAAGCAATAGCTTTCCCCACTGTCGACTGTGCAATGAACCAGATTTTGTAGCGCTCATCTATATTCTCCTCCACTGTCACGCGCCCTCTCGGGCAAGATCGTATCCGTCGGTGAAATCGCGGCATTTGTTCATGCCTGCGACCCTCGGGCGCGCTTAAATGCAACTTCGATGCCACTGTCATTGGGGCACGATGTTCCCAAGGAAGGCGGCGAATTAGCCCGAGGAACGGATCAGTACTGCTGGGCCTGATAGCGGCAATCGGACAGCGTGTAATCACCTCGTGACAATGTGTCACGGCTTGATAACGGTAGTGCCCTCCTGTATGCGGATTAATGCCGTTTATGCATCGATTGACTGCGGGTATGCATCTTGCGCTGGCCTCTACGCCGGTCGCCATTCCGGCCGACGGACGGCGAAATCATCTGATGCTTGTTCGCGGCTCGAGACTGGCTTTCCCGGCCAGCTAGTGTCCGCTTTCCGAGAATGGTGAAATGACCTTATGTCTTGTGCTGATTTGCGTAGTTATTGCACTGCGTCTATACCTGTGTGCTCGTCAGCTCGGGCATCTTGCTTTGCCCGGGCGCTCCTATCCTTACGCCGCGGCCGTGCTGCGCCTGCACTTCGCCCAGGTGCTTGCCCAAGCGGCGAGCGGAGTAGTCCTGATCGTATGGCTGGCGCGAAGCCCGGTGTCCGGCTACGTTTGGGGGGCGATGATCCTGATCGGGGCGATTCTCCTGCTAGCCCTGATTGATCTGGCCATTTCCGCATTTAGAAGCTTCTTGGTGGATCGGCGCTTCGGATTCAACCGCCGGAGCAGACGTCAATTCCTGGGTGAAGCCTGTCGCGTCCTGGCACTGCATGCCGCGACCGCTTGCGCGCTGTCGGCGGCGGCCATCGGGTCGATGGCTATTGCGGGCAATTGGTGGTGGCTGTTATTGGTCGTCCTGGGGGTTCCCTGTGTTCGAATCGCCGGCGATCTCTACAAGCGGTTCGACCAGGCATACTTGCGGCCCGGAGAGGTATCGGCACATGCAGGCCTCGCGCGGAGACTGCGGGCCTGTCTTCATCGTTGCGGCTTTCCCGATGCACAAATCATGGTGCTGCGCAGCTCCGGGCGATCGTCCCTGGCTAACGCGCACGCCGAACAGATAGGGCGACAAAGACGGGTTGTGCTGCAGGACACCTTGCTGGAGCGCCTGTGCGATGCGCAGGTTGAGGCTGTAGTGGCGCACGAACTAGGGCATTTGGCCGCAGGCCATTTGCCGCGCAGGCATCTGTTGCTGTGCGCCATTTGGACCGTGGTTCTCGGATTGTCCGCTTTGTTCGCCCGCCAGGCCTTTGTAGGCATGGACTGGAAGCAGCTGGTGGCTGTCGTAGTTCTGGCGCAGCCTATCCGTTTCCTGATGCAGCCACTTCTGACCAGGAGGCTGCGGGCCTGGGAATATGAGGCGGACGGGTTTGCCGCCAGGCGAGTTCCTGCCAAGTCCCTGCGGGATGCTCTGGTATTGTTGTTCAGCGTCAACGCCAGCGCCCCGGATTCCGACCTCTGGTTCGCTGAATTTTACCAGTCGCATCCACCTCTGGCTGAAAGGCTTAGGCGCCTGTCCGAAGCATGATGCAGTGTTGCAGGCGTGCGACACATTGTCCCCGATATGCGTGCCAACGTGGGGCGAAACCCGCCTCAACCGCCGATAGCGCGAATGGCACCGAGCTTGCTAACAGGCCAGGCCCGTTCGGGTAAAAAAAGGCGGTTTGAGGAGACCATGAAAGAAAATCTTGAATCGGTAATGCATGAAATGCGCAGCTTCGCTCCGCCCCCTGCATTCGCCAAAGCTTCGAATATCTCGGCGCATTCTCTGGAAGCGCTGCATCGTGAAGCAGCAGAGGACTTCTCCGGATTCTGGGCCAGGCAGGCGCGGGAGAACCTGATCTGGAAACGTCCGTTCACTCGCACTTTGGACGATTCGAATCCGCCTTTCTTCAAATGGTTTGCGGACGGGTTGCTGAATGCATCGTACAACGCGCTGGATCGTCACCTCGAAGCCCGGGGAGACAAGACCGCGCTAATTTTCGAGACCGACGGAGGCGAGGTCCAGCACTTCAGCTACCGCAAGCTGCACGGTGAGGTCTGCCGCCTTGCCAATGGCCTCCGGGCATTGCATCTGTGCAGGGGCGAGCGCGTGGTGATCTATTTGCCGATGGGGCCGCAGGCCCTCATCGCCATGCTCGCCTGCGCCCGCGTCGGCGCCATCCACTCGGTGGTATTCGGTGGTTTTTCCGCGGATTCACTGAAGGATCGCATCCGCGACGCCGGCGCGAAAATGGTAATCACCGCGGACGCAGCTCCGCGCGGCGGGCGCCTGGTCATGCTCAAGCACACCGTCGACGCTGCGCTCGCCGCCGGCTGCGATACGATATCCAAGGTAGTGGTATACCGCCGCAGCGGTGCCGCCACCGGCTGGAACGCCGAACGCGACATCTGGTGGGACGATGTGATCGCGGGGCAGCCCGCGGAATGTGAACCCGAATGGGTAGAGGCAGAGCACCCGCTGTTCCTGCTCTACACGTCCGGCTCCACCGGCAAGCCTAAGGGGGTACAGCATTCGACGGGCGGCTACCTGCTGGGGGTCATGACCAGCATGCAATGGGTGTTCGACCTCAAGCCGGATGACGTGTTCTGGTGCACAGCCGATGTCGGCTGGATTACCGGCCACAGCTATGTGTGCTATGGCCCTCTGCTCAATGGCCTCACCCAGGTGCTGTTTGAAGGCATTCCCACCTATCCGGGCCCGGAACGCTTCTGGAGCATGATCGCCGCGCATCGCGTCACCGTTTTTTACACGGCGCCCACGGCAATTCGTGCGCTGATGCGCCTGGGCGAGGAGTTGCCTGGTCGACATGATCTGAGCAGCTTGCGCCTGCTGGGTTCGGTGGGTGAGCCAATCAATCCGGAGGCCTGGATGTGGTTTCACCGCGTCATCGGCGGTGACCGCTGCCCGATTGTCGATACCTGGTGGCAGACCGAGACGGGCGCGGCGATGATTGCGCCGATTCCCGGTGCAATGCCGACCAAGCCTGGCTCCTGCACACTGCCGCTGCCCGGCATTGCCATCGATATCATCGACGAGCAGGGAGAGCCCGTGACATCGCCCAACCTTGGCGGGTTTCTGGTGGTGACCAAACCCTGGCCTTCGATGGTTCGCACCATCTGGGGCGATGACCAGCGCTATCGCGAAACCTACTTCGGGCAGTTTGGCGATCGGGTCTATGTTGCCGGGGATGGTGCGCATCGCGACGAAGACGGGTATATCTGGATTCTCGGCCGCATCGACGATGTGTTGAACGTATCCGGGCATCGGCTGGGAACCATGGAGATCGAAAGCGCCCTGGCGGCTCATCCGCGGGTTGCGGAGGCTGGAGTAGTGGGGCGTCCGCACGATATCAAAGGTGAGGCAGTCTTGGCCTTCGTGGTGGTCAAGGGGGATCGCGCCGCGGCGATGTCCGATGGACTGGCGGCGGAACTGCGCGAATGGGTTGGCACACAAATCGGGGCGATCGCCAAGCCGGATGAAATCCGGTTTGTGGATGGCTTGCCGAAAACCCGCTCCGGCAAGGTCATGCGCCGGCTGCTGCGCTCCATCGGACGTGGCGAAGTCATTACCCAGGATGTCTCGACCCTGGAAAATGGAGCTGTTCTCGGACAGCTTCGTGGCGATACAGGAGTTGCGGCCAGCGCAGCGGGCTGAAAGCTGCGGAACCGGGGAGTCGATTGGGAGGGCGCTGCGACCCAATCGACTCCTGCTGTTTGCAGTGTCCTCGCCTGGGCTAGGCGGCGTCGGCGGCTATTTTGCGCGAGTTCTTTGGGTTGCGGAACACCAGCGGAGATTCCGCAGAAGTCACAACCGCCTGCTGTAGCACTTCGTCGACCAGGTGCCGCAGTGGAGATTTTTCGCATACCGGATCGGCATTGGCCGGGTCGCCGGTAAATTGGAAAGCCTGGCAGCGGCAGCCTCCAAAATCCTTATCCTTTTCGTCGCAGGAACGGCAGGGCTCCTTCATCCAGCCATCGCCACGGAAGCGGTTGAACCCATCCGAATGGAACCAGGCGTGTTCGACTGAAACCTCACGCAGATTTGGAAAGGAAAATCCCGGCAGCTGCCGCGCCGCATGACAGGGTAGAGCTGTGCCGTCCGGTGTCACCGTGAGGAAAACCGAGCCCCAGCCATTCATGCAGGGCTTTGGCCGCCGCTCGTAGTAATCCGGTACGACGAAGAAAATCTTCATGCGTGAGCCGAGCCGCTCCTGCCAGGCCCTGGTTTCCAGCTCCGCCCGGCGCACTTGTTCGAGGGTCGGCAGCAGCCGTTGACGATTCACCTGTGCCCAGCCGTAATACTGCACGGTTGCCAGTTCCACGTAGTCGGCTTCGAGTTCCCGCGCCAGTTCCAGCATACGATCGATCTGGTCGATGTTGTCGCGATAGACCACGAAGCAGAGCACCATCGGGAAACCGTTCGATTTCACGGCGCGCGCCATGTCCACTTTGTGGGCATAGGCGCTGGTGCCGGCCATATAGTCGTTGAGTTGCTGCTCAGGGCTCTGGAAGCTGAGCTGAATATGGTCGATACCGGCCTGTTTCAGTTCACGGACACGTCCCGCATCGAGCCCGACACCAGACGTGATCAGATTCGAGTAGTAGCCGAGTCCGCGTGCGTGCGCGGCGATCTCGTCCAGATCCTGCCGCACCAGCGGCTCGCCGCCGGACAGTCCGAGCTGGAGGGCGCCCAGTTCGCGCGCCTCATCCAGCACCCGCTTCCAGGTTGCGGTGTCGAGTTCCTGATGCCGATGCGTGAAGTCCAGGGGGTTGCTGCAGTAGGGGCACTGCAACGGGCATGCATAGGTCAGCTCGGCAAGCAGCCAAAGCGGACCTTTGACGGATGGCTCAGGCATCGACGATCCACCCGTGGCTGCGTGCCACATCCAGGAATTCGGTGACATCCTCGGCGAGCGTTTCTCCGCCGAAGCGCTGAATCAGCTCCTGCGTAATGGCCCCCACGGTGCGCGAACCGTCACACAGCGCCAGGATGACCGCTGCGCTCTCGTTCAGCTGCACCATCCCTTCCGGGTAAAGTAGTACATGGGCATTCTGCGCTTTTTCC
>Ga0302311_10000274_pt1 | contig 65100 bp, 67 predicted proteins | sample III_Palsa_N1_3_FD_200449 | JGI IMG/M metagenome (GOLD analysis project Ga0302311, IMG submission 200449) | Peat permafrost microbial communities from Stordalen Mire near Abisko, Sweden - III_Palsa_N1_3 | ecosystem: Environmental > Terrestrial > Soil > Palsa > Peat permafrost | place: Sweden... | reverse complement strand
TAAGGGGATGGATTATCGCTAAGAAGCCCATGGCGGCCGAGCCGGTCGCTCCCGTCGAACTGTCGCTGCTGGACGCCATCGTCGCCACGCTCGACGACGGCAAGGCCGAGGAAATCGTCGCCATCGATCTGCGTGGCAAATCCTCGATCGCCGATCATATGGTGGTGGCCTCCGGCCGCTCGACCCGCCAGGTGACGGCACTGGCCGAACAGGTCGCAAGCAAGCTCAAGGACATGGGCCAGGGTCGCGTCTCGATCGAGGGCAAAGCCCAAGGCGATTGGGTGCTGCTCGATGCCGGCGACGTCATCGTCCATATCTTCCGCCCGGAAGTGCGCGAGTTCTACAAGCTCGAGAAGATGTGGAGCGGCCCGACCGAGCTGCCGCAGGTCGCCCAGCAGGCCTGATCCGGCTTAGATGCGCGCGACCCTGATCGCGGTCGGCCGCGCCAAGCCGGGCCCCGCCCGCGATCTGTTCCAGGACTATGCCCAGCGCCTGTCGCCGCCGCTCGCCCTGATCGAGGTCGAGGAGAAGCGGCCCCTGCCCTCCGCCCAACTGAAGGCACGCGAGGCGGAACTGCTGCTGGCGGCGGTGCCCAAGGGTGCCACCGTGCTGCTGCTCGACGAGCGCGGCCGGGATTTCACCAGCCCCGGTTTCGCCGAACGCATCGGTCAATGGCGCGACCAGGGTGTGGCCGACCTGGCGCTGCTGATCGGCGGGGCCGACGGCCATGGCGAGGCGGCACGCGCCCGCGCCGACCTCGTGCTGTCGCTCGGCAAGCAGACCTGGCCGCACATGCTGGTGCGCGCGTTGGTCGCCGAACAGCTCTACCGCGCCCAGACCATCCTCGCCGGCCATCCCTATCACCGGGAATAGGGCCGAACTTCTCAAGGCTTTCGGGCTTGAGATCCCAAGCGGAGCGAAGCTGGCTTTCGCTTCGCAGTCGGTTAAGCTCGATGCGCGAACATTGGCATGCCGCCCCCGACCGGGGGTCCGATCAGAATACGCCGTCGGCGGTATCGGCTCGGACGCGCTATGATCGTCTTGGAGACTGACACTTCCGGAGACCGCGCATGAACGCCAAAGCCGAGCCCCTGGTCCCTGCCGAGCAACTCGCCCGCGAAAGTCCCATCCGCATCCGTAACGAGAGCGTCGAGTACCGGGCGGCACGGCAGGCGCTGCTCGCGGAGGAGTTCGAGCTCCGCCGGCAGATCGAGCGGGTGGCCGCGATGCGCCGGGCGCTGCCGCCGGGAGGTCCGGTGATCGGCGACTATCGTTTCGAGACGGAAGCCGGCCCGAGCGACCTCGCCGGCCTGTTCGGCGATAAGCAGACCCTCGTGGTCTATAATTACATGTTCGGTCCCGAGCGGAAGCGGCCGTGCCCCATGTGCACAAACCTGCTCGACGCCTGGGACGGCAACGCCGACGACCTCGCCCAGCGGGTGTCGCTCGTGGTCGTCGCGCGCTCGCCGTTGGAGCGGCTCGCGGCGGTGAAGCGCGAGCGGCGCTGGAAGAACCTCAAGCTGGCGAGCGCTCTCACCGACGCCTTCACGCGAGACTATGCCGGCAGCCCGGACGGCGGATTGGATAGCGGCGGGCCCGCCGTCTTCACCCGCAGGGACGGCACGATCCGCCACTTCTGGTCGCAGGAGATGATCGCAAGCGATCCTGGCCAGGACCCGCGCGGCGCCCCAGACCTCGCCCCCTTATGGATCGTGCTCGACATGACGCCCGAAGGGCGCGGTGCCGACTGGTATCCGTCTCTGGAATACCCGGCCTAATCGATACTCGCGTCGAACCGGCTGCGCGACTGCTTGATCTCCGCATGGTGGCGCTCGCTCCAGCCGATCAGCGTCGCCAGCGGATCGAGCAGGGACCGGCCGAGCGGCGCCAGCTGATATTCGACGCTGGGCGGCTTGGTCGGAAACACGTGACGGGTGATCAGCCCGTCCCGCTCCAGGTCGCGCAGGGTCTGGGTCAGCATCCGTTTCGAGATATCCGGGATCTGCCGGTTCAAGGCGCTGAAGCGCCGCGCGCCGGCGGCGAGCGCGATCACGATCAGCGTCGTCCATTTGTCGCCCAGTTGGTCCAGCACGTCGCGGATCGGGCATTGCGTGGCGTCCAGGCCCACGGCCTGCCAATCGGCGAACTTGGCCGACAGATCGATGCTGTCGGTCATCGGGCGGTTCCCGCGGCGTAACCTTGTGCCAAAATACTGCCTCCTTATTTCGGTACATGGTCTTGTTTATATACCAGCTCCCGGCTTGAGACCATGAAGGAGCATGCCATGACCACCCAATCCCATTCCCGCCTGTTCGTGACCGGCGCTACCGGCCAGCTGGGCCAACTCGTCATCGACGCCCTGCTGCAGACGGTCCCGGCCGACCGGATCGTCGCCGGCGTGCGCAACCCCGACGACCCTGCGGCGGCGGCGTTCCGTGCCCGCGGCGTCGAGGTGCGGACCACGGACTATGCCAAGCCTGAAACGCTCTCGTTCGACGGCATCGGCAAGCTGTTGCTGATCTCGTCCAACGCGATCGGCGAACGGCTCACCCAGCATCGCAACGTCATCGAGGCGGCCGCCAAGGCCGGCGTGGGGCTGATCGCCTATACCAGCGTGCTGCATGCCGCGACCTCGCCGCTGGGCCTGGGCGAGGAACATCGCCAGACCGAGGCCGCGCTCGCGGCCGCCGGTGTGCCCTTCGTTCTGTTGCGCAACGGCTGGTACACGGAAAACTACACCGCCGCCATCCCGGCCGCCCTCGCCCATGGCGCCCTGCTCGGCAGCGCCGGCGACGGCCGCATCAGTTCGGCCGCCCGCGCCGACTATGCCGCCGCGGCCGCGACCGTGCTGACCTCCGATACCGACCAGAGCGGCCAAATCTACGAGCTGGCCGGCGACACTAGCTACAGCCTCGCCGAGTTCGCGGCCGACATCGCGCGTCAGTCGGGCAAGCCGGTCGCCTACGCCAATCTGCCGGAAGCCGACTATAAGGCGGCCCTGCTGGGCGCCGGCCTGCCGGAGCCGCTCGCGGCCCTGCTCGCCGATTCCGACGCCCATGCTGCCGGCGATGCTCTGTTCGACGATGGCCGCCAGCTCAGCCGGCTGATCGGCCGCCCGACGACGCCGTTCGCCGCGACCATCGCCGCGGCCCTCAAGGCCTGACGATCGCGGCCCGACCTTGCGGAACTGCGCGTGTTTCGAACAGGATAGCGCAGTGCCGCATGGGTCGGGGTCTGCCTTGGAAATCGAGTTTCTCTACGACGTCGGCCAAGGCTGGATCTACCTGCTCAGCCTGATTCTGCTGATCGGGGCCGGCGAGGTCGGTCGGTGGATCGGCGCCCGCATGGGCACCCGCAGCGCCGGCGCGCACCCGGCACTGGGCACGATCGAAAGCGCCAGCCTGGGCCTGCTGGCGCTGATGATCGGCTTTACGTTTTCCATGGCACTGACGCGCTACGACAGCCGCAAGGCCGCCGTGCTGGACGAGAGCAACGCGATCGGCACGGCGATCCTGCGCACGCAACTGCTGCCGCCGGCCGAGGCCCAGAGCTCGGCCGACCTGCTCGCCCGCTACGCCCGCACCCGTCTGGCGCTCGGCATGTCGGGCCACGACCGGGCGGCGCGCATGGATGCGATCAAGCAGTCGCTGGCCCTGCAGAACGCGCTCTGGCGCCAGGCCGTGGCCGCCGCCGCCGCCGACGCCCATTCGACGCCGATCGGCCTCTATATCCAGGCGCTGAACGATATGATCGACATGCACGAGAAGCGGCTGACCGCGCTCGGCAACCACGTGCCGGAGACGGTCGTGCTGCTGCTCTATCTGATCGCCATCGTCGCGACCGGCATCACCGGCTATGGCGCGGGACTGACCGGCGACGGCGAACGCGGCTCCAAGCTGCTGATGGCGCTGCTGATCGCAACTGTGCTGATCCTGGTCATCGACCTCGACCGTCCCTATCGCGGGCTGGTGACGGTCAGCCAGCAGCCGATGCTCGACCTGATCCAGGGGCTGCCGCCCGCTTGAGGAGAGAATTCCGATGACCACCAGCGTTCCCCGGCCAGCGGCCGTGCCGACCCTGCTGCTCGACGACGATGTCGTGCGCATCACCCGCTGGGATTTTGTGCCCGGCGCCGAGACCGGCCATCATGTCCATGGCATGGGCTATGTCGTGGTGCCGATGACGCCGTGCGAGTTCCTGCTGGAGGAACCCACCGGCGAGCGGCGCGTCTCGATGGCGGCCGGCGCCGCCTACCGCCGCGACGCCGGCGTCACGCATAATGTGATCAATGGCGGTGCCGCGCCGATGAGCTTCATCGAGGTCGAGTATAAGACGCTCGCCTAGTCATCGCTCGGGCTCGACCGCAGCTTCTTCAGATCGCCGCGCTTGCCCTTGGATTCGAGCCGGCGTTTCTTGCTGCCGAGCGTCGGCCGGGTCGGGCGGCGGGGGATCGGTGTGATCGCAGCCTCGCGCACGAGCTGGATCAGGCGATCGAGCGCGTCGGCGCGGTTGCGGTCCTGGGAGCGAAACTGGTCGGCCTGGATGATCAGCACGCCCTCCAAGGTCAGGCGGCGTCCGGCGAGCTTCATCAGCCGGGCCCGTACCGGTTCTGGAAGGGCCGGCGACGCCGCAACATTCCAGCGCAGCTCCACGGCGGTCGAGACCTTGTTGACGTTCTGACCGCCGGGGCCGGACGCGCGCACGAAGCTTTCTTCAAGCTCGCGCTCGTCCAGAAAGATGCTGCGCGTGATCTGGATCATAGTTCGGGTGGCGTCTCGCCCAGGTCCCAGAACAGGCCGGTCATGACCTGCAGCCCCTCGCGCAGGATCGACGCCAAACCATGCTCGTCCGGCGCATGCTGGCTGCAGCCGGCGTAGGAATGCGGGACCCAGATCGTCGGCATGCCCAGGAGCTGCGCGAACAGATCGTTCGGCAGCGAGCCGCCGAGGTTGGGCAGGACCGCCGGCGCCCGGCCGGCCGTGCGCGCGACCGAGGCCACGGCCCATTGTGCCGCCGGATGGTCCGGATCGAGGCGGGTCGCGTTGAAATAGCCCTTGTCCGCCGGCGTCACCACGACCTGGGGAAAGCCGGCCGCGATCAGATGCTTGCGGATTGCCGGCAGGAACGTCTCCGGATCGCGATCGACGGTGAAGCGCATCTGGCAATGGGCCTTGGCGCTGGGTGGGATGGCATTGACCGGCGCATCGGGATTGCCGGCCTTCAGCGCCAACACCTCGAACGTGTTCCAGGCGAACACTTTTTCGGCCGGCGTCAGATTGGGCTCGCCCCAGCCGGGATCGATCGCGGGCGCGGTCGGGCCACCGTCGACCGACAGGCCACCGAGGCACGCGCGCACCGAATTCGGAATATGCGCCGGCTTCAGTTCCGGCACCAGAATCGCCCCGGTCGGACCGACGATGGTCGCGATCGCATGCATCAGGATGATTGCCGGGTTGGCCAAGAGGCCGCCCCAATTGCCGGAATGATGGCCGCCGGCGCGCAGATCGACCGTGAGATCGAAGTTGAGCGCGCCGCGGGCCCCCATGAACACGGTCGGCCGATGCGCTTCCAGCCGCGGCCCGTCGGACGCGATCAGCAGATCGGCTTTGAGCAGGTCGCGATGGCTCTCGCAGAATTCGCGCAAACCGGTCGAACCCACCTCCTCCGCCATCTCCAACAGGAAGCGCAGATTGAAGCCCAGATGGCCACGCGCGGCGCGGACGGTCTGCAGGGCGGCCAGATTGACCGAATGCTGGCCTTTGTTGTCGGCGACGCCGCGGCCATAGACCCGGTCGCCGACCCGGTCGAGCTTCCAGGGATCGCGCCCCTCGGCCCAGGCACCGTCCATGCCGCGCACGGTGTCGCCGTGGCCATAGACCAGCACGGTCGGCAGCGACGGATCCTCGTCGATGACGCCGACGCCGATCGGCGGCCCACCGGGTTTCGGATTGTCGAAGATATGGAATTGGCCGCCCAGCGCCTCGAACGTCGGCCGCATCTCGCGGGTCAGGTAATCGGCCAGGTGCGGGGCGCCGCGCGCCTCCTGGCTTTCGGTCGGGATCGCCACGCGCCGCGCCAGGGATGCCAGAAACGAACCATCATCGAACCCGCCGGCCGCCTGTTCGATCGCCGCTTCCCGTGTCGCCATCATTCCCATCCCTCGAGCCAAAACGATGGGCAGGGTGTCATGCTCCGGCGGATGCGTCAAAAGCGGCGCACAAAAAAACGGAGCGGGCTCTCGAACCCGCTCCGTTCCATGAAGGCTTCAGGCAGATCACTTCGACTGCTGAAGCTTGCCCAGCTCTTGTTCGTTGAGCTGCTCGGCGTCGTGGTCCGTGCTCTTGCTGCCCGACGCCTTGGTCGTCGCCATCGCCTTGCGGTGCATCTTGTGCGATGCCTTCGTCGGCTTCTGGCTGCTGTCGCCGGCATTCACGCTGTCGCTCGATTGTGTCGCGCCTGTGGCGGGGGCGACGGCCGACGTGCTGTCCTTGGACGACATCGGCGCCGTCGTGTCATGGCTGGGTGTCGCCGCCGGCGCGCTCGTGCCGGGCGCAGACGTCGCCGGGCTGGCCGACTGGGCGAAAACCGGGCTGGCGAAAGCCATCAGCGCCACCGAAGCGGCGGTCATCATCAGCTTGTTCATGGACTTGAACTCCCATTGCTGGCCCGGGCCACGGCCCTGCCTGTCTTTTTAAACAGGCTGGGCGGGAGTTCGGTTCCGGCCTCGATCAGTGGAAATCCCGCGAGCGCACCTTGAGTTCGCGCTGGTCCTCGCCCGGCCGCAGCACCTCGTCGGCGCGGGCATGGGGCACGTCGAGCCTGATATCCTGGTCGAGTTGGCTGAGTTCGGCACTGAGATCGATCAGGTGCTCGGCAACCACATGCATGACGATGCCCTCGCGCTGCAGCCGCCCCTGAATCGCGACCAGGGAGCCGCCCATGACGATGCGGCGGTATTGCTCGAACTGGTCGTGCCAGACGATGATGTTGGCGACGCCGGTCTCGTCCTCGATGGTCAGGAAGATCGTGCCCTTGGCCGTGCCGGGTCGCTGGCGCACCAGTACCAGGCCCGCGACCGTCAGACGCCGGCCATCGCGGGTCTGGGCCAGGGCCGCGGTCGGCACGATGCCGCGCGCCACCAGCCGATCACGCAAAAATGCCACGGGATGGCGCTTCAGCGACAGGCTGAGCGCCGAATAATCCGCCACCACATGTTCGCCCGGCTTCATCGCCGGCAGCACCACCGGCGCCTCGACCGCGACCGGCCCGTCGAGGGCCGCGAACAGCGGCAGGCGCTCGGTCTCGATGCCCTTGAGCGCCCAAAGTGCTGCGCGCCGGTCGAGGCCCATGGAGCGGAAAGCATCGGCCCGGGCCAGGCATTCGAGCGAATGCGCATTGAGCCGCGCCCGCCGCACCAGTTCCTCGGGCGTGCGATAAGGCCCATTGGCCCGGGCCGCCATCAGCTTCCTCGCTTCGACTTCGGCCATGCCCTTGATCAGCCGGAGCCCCAGGCGCAGCGGTTTGCAGGCGCCGCCGGCCTCGAGCGTACAATCCCAGTCGCTGTGATTGACATCGACCGCGCGCACCTCGACCTGGTGCTCGCGCGCATCGCGCACGATCTGGGCCGGGGCGTAGAAGCCCATCGGCTGGCTGTTCAACAACGCGCAGGCGAACACGTCCGGATGGCGCCATTTCAGCCAGGACGAGACATAGGCGAGCTTGGCGAAACTCGCCGAATGGCTTTCCGGAAAGCCGTAATCGCCGAAGCCCTCGATCTGCTTGAAGCAGCGCTCGGCAAAATCCTGATCGTAGCCACGCTCGATCATGCGGCCGACCAAACGGTCCTTGAACTTGTCGACGTCGCCGTTCTTGCGGAAGGTCGCCATGGACCGCCTGAGCTTGTCGGCCTCGCTGCCGGTGAACTCGCCCGCGACCATGGCGATACGCATCGCCTGCTCCTGGAACAGCGGCACGCCCAAGGTCTTGGACAGTACCGGCTTCAGTTCTTCGTTGCAGGGATATGCCGGCTCCGGCTCCTTACCGTCGCGCCGGCGCAGATAGGGATGCACCATGTCACCCTGGATCGGACCGGGCCTGACGATGGCGACCTCGATCACCAGATCGTAAAAATTCACGGGCTTCAGCCGCGGCAGCATGCTCATCTGCGCGCGACTTTCGATCTGGAACACGCCGATCGTGTCGGCTCGTTGGATCATCTGATAGACCCCCGGCACTTCCTGCGGCACGGTCGCGATGGTCCAGGCGTCGCCGAAATGGTCGCGGATCAGGTCGAAGCCCTTGCGCAGACAGGTCAGCATGCCGAGCGCCAGCACGTCGATCTTCAGGATCCGGAGCGCATCCAGGTCGTCCTTGTCCCATTCGACGACCGTGCGGTCGACCATGGCGGCGTTCGAGATCGGCACCAGATCGCCGAGCGGCCCCTTGGTGATGACGAAGCCGCCGACATGCTGCGACAGGTGGCGGGGGAAGCCGGTCAGTTCCTGCGCCAGCATCAGGGTCATCGCCAGCCGCGGGTCGTCCTGGTCGAGCCCCAGTTCGCGCACCCGATCCTCCGGCAGCCCCTGGTTGCTCCAGCCCCAGATCGTGCCGTTCAAGGCCGCGACCGCGTCGGCGGACAGCCCCATGACCTTGCCGACGTCGCGCAGTGCTGCCCGCATGCGGTAGCAGATGACGGTGGCGGCGAGCCCGGCACGATGTCGGCCGTAATGGGCATAGATATGCTGGATCACCTCCTCGCGCCGCTCATGCTCGAAATCGACGTCGATGTCCGGCGGCTCCCGCCGCTCCTGCGACAGGAAGCGCTCAAACAGGCAATTGCCCGAGACGGGATCGATCTCGGTGATGCGCAGGCAATAGCAGAGCGCCGAATTGGCAGCCGAGCCGCGGCCCTGGCACAGGATCGGCGGATCGAGGCTGCGGGCATAGCGCACGATGTCGTGCACGGTCAGGAAATAAGGCTCGTACTTGAGGTCGGCGACGAGCAGGAGTTCCTTGTCGATCTGTTCGCGCACCTTGCCCGGAACACCATCCGGATAGCGGAAGCGGATGCCCTCCTCGACCCGATGCACCAGTTCCTCGGCGACGGTGCGGCCGTCGAGCCCTTCCTCATCCGGGTATTCGTACTTGAGCGAGCCCATATCGAACCGGCAGCGGTCGGCGATCTCGATGGTCCGCGCAAGCGCATCGGGATAGTGGCGGAACAACCGTGCCATCTCTTGGGCCGGCTTCAGGTGCCGCTCGGCATGGGCCTCGAGCCGGCGGCCGGCCTGGTCGATGGTGCATTTAAGGCGCACGCAGGCGAGCACATCCTGCAGCACCCGCCGCTCCGGCGCGTGATAGAGCACGTCGTTGGTCGCGACCAGCGGCGTGCCGGCGCGCTCGGCGAGTGCCGCCAACCAGGCGAGGCGCTGTGCATCGTCGCCGCGATAGCGATGCTGGCCGGCGAGATAGCATGATCCGGCAAAGGCTTGGCCGTCTTTCCTCGCCCAAGTTTCGAACTCAGGGTCGGCCTCGTCCGGTGGCAGCAGGATCAGGATCTGGCCTTCGGCGTGGGCCCCCAGATCCGCGGCATCGAGCCAGCATTCGCCTTTGGGCGCCCGGCGCTTGCCGATGGTCAAGAGCCTGGACAGGCGATGGTACGCCTCCTTGTCGGTCGGCAGGCAGACGAGGCTCGGCCGGTCGCGGAAATCGAGCCGGCAGCCGATGATGCTGCGAAAGCCGGCATCCTCGCCGGCAGCCTTCAGCTCCGCCGCCACCTCGTTCGCCTCCGACCAGGCGCGGACCACGCCGCCCAGCGTGTTGCGGTCGGTGATCGCGACCGCCTTATGGCCGAGACGCGCCGCTTGGCGTGCCAGCTCGCCCGGATGCGAGGCCCCCTCCAGAAAGCTGAAGTTCGAGGTGACGGTCAGCTCGACGTAATCGGTCATGCGAAGAAGCCATGCAGGAACCAGGCGGGCGGGGTTTCCGGCCGGTAGAGTCCGCGGCGATAGAGCCAGAAGCGCCGGCCGGCCTCATCCTCGACCCGGTAATAGTCGCGGATGCCGTCGGTGCCGGCTCCAGACTCCCCAATTTTCTGCTCGCGCCACCATTCGAGCGCGATCCGCTCCGGCCCCTCGGCCCGGCGCACCCGGTGCGGCACCCGGCGCCAGCGGAACATCAGCGGCGGGTCATCCGGCACCGGCGCCATCACCTCGATCGGGTCCGGAATGGCCAAGAGCCGGATCGGCCGCGGCCGGTCGACCGGCCAGTCCTGCGAGCGCTTGGCGTCATGACGGCCGTCGAGCACCGAGACCGCGCGCGCCGCCTGTTCCGGCAGATGACTGTTCTCCGGCACCAGGCGCAGCACGTTGCGGGCGCCCAGGCGATTGGCGAGCCGATCGACCAGCGGCGCTACCGTGCCGTCCGTCTCCTTGGCATCGAGCCCCAGCTGTTGCGCCGCCAAGGGCTCGACCGCGAGCGCCCGCAGTTGCAGCAACTCGATGCCGAAGCCGGGCGCGATCTCGCATATTTTCTCGGCCAGAAGCCGGCCCAGATGCCCCGGCGCGTGGCTGGGCCGGCTGGTGCCGATGGCGATGCGTTCGACCCTTCCATCGACCCGGAAGCAGGCGAATTCCAGCTGGCGGACACCCAGCCCCTCCTCTTCCAACTGGCGGCACAGCAGCGCCATCAATTGCTCGAGCCCGATCCCGATCGCCTCGGGCGTCGAGATCGGTTCGGCCAGGACGCGGCGGACCAGCCGCGGCACGACCGGCTGGCGCGGCGAGATCGGCTCCTCCAGCAGCCCCAGCGCCTGGTCGAGCCGGCGGGCGACCGCCTCGCCGAACCGGGGCGCGAGCGGTGCCCGCGCCATGCCGTAGAGATCACCGATCTGTTTCAGGCCGAGCCGTTTCAGATCCTGGACGATCTCGGCCGGCAATCGCAGGCCCGCGACCGGCAACGGCGCCAGGGCCGCGCGGGTCTGATGGCCGGCAAGAATGCGGACGCCGGAAGCCGGCATTGCGGCATAGCGCGCCACCGCCCAGGCGGCGCCCGGCGTGTCGGCGACGGCGGCGCGGGCGGTGAAGCCCAGCCCGGCCGCGCGCGCAACCAGATCCAATGCCAGCGCTGTCTCGCTTTCGACCAGCGGCACGCAGCCGGTGATGTCGAGCCAGACGCCGTCCGTGCCATCGACCGAGGTCCAGGGCGTGAAGCGGCCGCACCAGTCGCTGAAGGCGGCCAGCGCCTTGGCATCCCCGGCCGGATCGGCATCGACCAACCTGAGTTCGGGCAACCGCGCGCGCGCGTCGGCCAGGCTCATGCCCGGCGCCAGGCCCAGCAGCGCCGCCGCCGGATCGACCGCCGCCAGCACCCGTCGGCCGGCGATATCCGCGACCGTGACGAGCGGCAGGGGCTCGTCAGCCGGCTTGCCGGATCGCTGGCGCCGATGCACCCGATCGGTCGCCCAGTTCCGCAGCCACAGCGACAACACGCGTCGCATCATGCTCCTCCACCAACCAAGAGCCATATCCATCGCCGGTCGGCGTCGCCCCGCGGCAACGCTCCAGGCTGACCCGCCAGCGCCCGCGCATCAGGCCGAAATCGCGCGGCGTCTCGGCCCCCGGCACCGGCGCGGCACTGGGGGCAGAGGCGACGCGCCAGCGCGTGACGGCGGCCGTGGCTTTGCCGCCATCGGGCTGGCGCAGCACCAGGCCCAGTCCACCGACACTCTCGGCCGCCAGCTGCAGCCGGCGGCTCGCGGTCAGGTCCAGCTTGTAGGGTTCACCCAGGACGGCTGCGAGACCGGGGGTCTTCAGCCCCTCCTCCATCGCCCAGAGCAGATCCATATCCTTGCGCGTGCGCGCCAGGATCAACCGGTCCGGCGCCAGCCCCAGCCGGGCGAGACCGGGCCCGTAGAGTTCCGGATCGGCCAGGCACCACAGCACCGGCCCCCGGGCTGCCAGGCCCAGCAGCAGACGGATGACGAAACCGCAGGCGGCTGCCCGATCGGCGCCCTCGCCCACGATCTCATGCAGGGCACCCCGCGCCAGGCCGCCGTCGGGCAACACCCGGTCGATCGCCGCGAAGCCGGTCGGCGCCACGCCCGCGGCCGCCCGCCCCGGCCCTTCGAGCCGACGCAGGGTCGCCCGCAGCGCCGCCAGCGCCACGTCCTTCTTGCCCGCACCGAGCTCAACCAGGGTCGCCACGTCACACCATCGATATGTTCACTCTTTGTTCTAGCACGATGGTGGCGCGGGTCAAGGCGACTCGGGAACAACCAAATAAATCCCGTCATTCCCGCGAAAGCGGGTATCCAAGGCAAGCGACGGATCTCTACCACCCTGGATTCCCGCCTGCGCGGGAATGACGAAGAAAACCAGAGGATTACCGCGCGAAATTCGGGATCTTCTGCCGGACGATCTCGATCACCGTGTCGGCGCGGATGCGGGTGCCGCTGACGGCGGCGCGTTTGACCGCATCCATGGCGATCACCTTCAGGCGGACCGCATGCAGCACCGCCAGCATGGTGACCGGATCGCTGTCGCAGACCTTGCGATAGACATGGCCGATCGCCGGGCCGGTGAGGCCGGTCGCTTCCAGGATCAACAGTGGCGTGAACGGCCCGAATTCGGCCTTGGGATCAGCGGTCGCGACCACCTTGACGAGCGCGATGCAGGCCTCGGCCGCGGCGGAGTCGCCCTGGCACAGCTTGAACACGGCCTTGGCCGGCGTATCGTCGACATCGATGCGGTCTGGACGCCGTGGGGTTTCGACCCCCATCCAATCCGGGCGTTTCTTGACGGGCTTCTTACGGGGCGGCTTGGTCATCGACGGTCCCGGCATCCGGCGCGCTGGCCTGTCCGGCGCTAAGCGCCCATAATAGCCGCACTTGCGATCTGGTCACGGCTTACGGAGGTTACGCGATGTATCCGACCGACGACGAAACCAGCGCCCGCCTGCAGGCGCAATATGAGCGGACGACCGAACTGGTCCGCGGCATGGCCGAACCTTTCCAGGATCTGTGGGCTTTCGCCGACAATCGCGCGGCGGTGAAGGTGCAGGACGGCACCGTCTATGGCGTGTCGGAAATCGTCGAGGCGCTGCGCGACCCGGCCGAGCAACTGTGGCTGACCTTCTCGCTCCTCGACATGGACGAGGGCGATATCGGCTCGTTCGAACTGCTGGCGGCCCCCGGCGGCACGCTGGTGCTGCGCAGCCGGGCCATGGGCACGATCACGCTGCGCTACGACCTGATCGTGGCGGTGCTGGTCGACGAGGATGTGCCGAGCGAGGACGATGGCGAGGAAGTGCCGGAAGCGGACGCGGCCGCCTGAGCTTTCGCCCGGGCGGCCATCGTTCCGAGGCTAGCCCTTGACGAGCGGGCAGCCGCCTTCCTTGAGCGGACGGTAGACCTCTTCACCGGGCAAGACCTTCAGGATCTTGAACAGATCCCATTCGGCCTTGGATTCGGCCGGCGCCTTGGCCTGGACCAGGTACATTTCATGGACCATGCGACCATCCTCGCGGATGTAGCCGCCATGGGAGAAGAAATCGTCGACCTTGTTGGCACGCATCCAGGCCAGAACCTTCTGCGGGTCCTTGGATGCGACCGCCTTGACCGCCTTCAGGTAATTCAGGACCGAGGAATAGACGCCGGCCTGATAGCTCGACGGCATCAGCCCGTCCTTGGCGAGGAAGCGCTTGCCGAAGGCGCGGGTCTCGTCGTTATAGTCCCAATAGAAGCCCACGGTGAAGATCAGCCCCTGGGCCGTCTCCAGGCCCAGCGCATGCACGTCGTCGATGTTGACCAGCATGCCGGCCAGCTTCTGGCCGCCCTGGGTGATGCCGAATTCATGGGCCTGCTTGACCGAGGTCTTGGTGTCGCCGCCGGCATTGGCGAGGCCGATGACCTTGGCTTTCGATGCCTGGGCCTGCAACAGGAACGACGAGAAATCGGCGGTCCCGAGCGGCGCATTGATCGAGCCCAGCACCTTGCCGCCCTGGCGGACGACCTCGGCCGTGGTATCCCGCTCCAGCGCATGGCCGAAGGCATAGTCGGCGGTGATGAAGAACCAGCTGTCGCCGCCCTGCTTGACCATGGCGCCGCCGGTGCCATGGGCCAGCGCATAGGTGTCGTAGGTCCATTGGATGCTGTTCGCGGTGCAGGCCGTGCCCGTGAGGTCGGAGGAACCGCCGGCCGAGATCAGGAAGACCTTGTTCTTATCCTTGGTGATCTGCTGCACCGCCAGGGCCACCGCCGAGTTCGGCACGTCGGCAATGACATCGACCCCGCCATTGTCAAACCAGTCCCGCGCGATATTGGCGCCGATGTCGGCCTTGTTCTGATGATCGGCGCCGACGATCTCGATCTTCTGTCCCAGCACAGAGCCGCCGAAATCATCGACCGCCATCTGGGCCGCGATCACCGAGCCCTTGCCGCCGGAATCGGAATAGAGGCTGGACATGTCGGTCAGGACGCCGATCTTGACCGGCCCCTCGGCCGCGTGCGCGACCGCGGTCGTTGCCAGTAGTGCAGCCGCCAATGCCACGGACAGCCCGAATTTTCTAGCCATGCTTCCTCCCCGTCTCTTTTTTGGTTTAGAGATCGGAGTAATCAAATCACATGACGGCACCCAACTGCCAGGGTTGAAACTCATCATCGCCGAAACCGAGCGCTTCGCTCTTGGTCGGCTCGCCCGATGCGGCCTTCAGCACATGGTCGAAGATCTGTCGTCCCATCTCCGCGACCGAGGCCTCGCCATCGGCGATCGGACCGCAATTGATGTCCATATCGTCGGTCATGCGCCGATAGAGCGAGCTATTGGTCGCGAGTTTCAGGCTGGGCGTCGGCTTGCAGCCGAACACCGAACCGCGGCCGGTGGTGAAGCAGATCATGTTGGCGCCGCCTGCCACCTGCCCTGTTGCCGAGACCGGGTCGTATCCCGGCGTGTCCATGAACACGAACCCCTTGGTCGTGATCGGATCAGCATAGCGATAGACGTCGGTCAAGTTGGTCGAACCGCCCTTGGCGACCGCCCCCAGCGACTTTTCCAGAATGGTCGTCAGCCCGCCGGCCTTGTTGCCGGGCGACGGGTTATTGTCCATCGAGCCCTTGTTGGTGGCGGTGTAATCCTCCCACCACCTGATGCGCTCGATCAGCTTTTCACCGACCTCGCGGCTCTGCGCGCGGCGGGTCAGCAGATGCTCGGCACCATAGATCTCCGGCGTTTCCGACAGGATGGCAGTGCCGCCATGGCGCACCAGCAGATCGACGGCCGCACCCAGCGCCGGATTGGCGGTGATGCCGGAATAGCCGTCGGAGCCGCCGCATTGCAGGGCCAAGGTCAGATGACTGGCCGGCACGGTCATGCGCTTCGCCCGGGCCGCCTCCGGCAGCATGGCCTTCAGGCGCGCCAACCCGCCCTCGATCGTCTTGGCCGAGCCGCCGCTCTCCTGAATGGTCATGGTCTCCAAGAGCGCGCCGGTCTTGAGGCCGCCCGACTGCACCATGCCGGCGATCTGATTGGCCTCGCAGCCGAGCCCCAGCAGCAGCACGCCGGCGAAATTCGGGTGGCGCGCATAGCCGGCCAAGGTCCGGCGCAACAGATCGACCGGCTCGCCCTGGGCCGCCATGCCGCAGCCGGTGCCGTGGGTGATGGCGACCGCCCCGTCGATACCCGGCCAATTCGCGCGGATTTCCTGATCCAGCAGCGCCACGATGCGGCGCGCGACCGTGGCCGAGCAATTGACGCTGGTCACCACGCCCAGATAGTTGCGGGTCGCCACCCGTCCGTCGGGCCGGACGATGCCCTGGAACGTCGCTTGGCTAGCTTCCGGCACGAAGTCGGTCGGGTGCGCGTCGGCGCCGAAGGCATAGTCGCGGTCGAACGAGCCGATCGCGCAATTATGGGTGTGGACATGCTCACCGACCGCGATCGTCTGCGTCGCAAAGCCGATGATCTGGCCGTATTTCCGGATCGGTTCGCCCACCGCGACCGGCCTGATCGCCAGCTTGTGGCCGGCCGGCACGAAGCCCACGGTCTTGATGCTTTCGCCGGGGATATCGGTCCCGGCCATCAGGTCCACCCGGGCGACCACGACGGTGTCGTTGGGATTGAGGCGGATGGTGATGGGGGGCATGCGTATCCTCCTACGTACAATTGGCCTGACCAATTTAACCCCTGTTGGCCGGAGCGGACCAGTGACTTTCTCGGAACTGCCATGTCAGACCGAAATGAGGGGAAATTTGTCATAAGACCGCAACTGACGTCGGCGCCGGTTCGTGGCATGGTCCACCCGTGATTCGTCGTACCAATCCTCAACCCGAAGAGAGTCCGACCGTGCTCAAAGCAATTTTCCCCGCTCTAACCGCCATCGCCCTGGTCGCAGGCGCCACCGCGTCGGCCCAGGCCGGCACGATCGAGACCATCAAGTCGCGCGGCCAGCTGATCTGCGGCGTCAATACCGGCAACCCGGGCTTTGCCCAGCCCGATGCCAAGGGCGTCTATACCGGCTTCGAAGTCGACCAGTGCCGCGCCGTCGCCGCCGCCATCACCGGCAAGGCCGACAATGTCAAATATGTGCCGCTGACCTCGCAGAACCGCTTCACGGCGCTGCAGACCGGCGAAGTCGACATGCTGGCGCGCAGCGCCACCTGGTCGCTGACCCGGGAATCGACGCTCAACCTCGCCTTCCCCGTCGTCACGTTCTATGACGGCCAGGCCTTCATGGTGACCAAGAAATCCGGCGTCAAAAGCGCCAAGAGCCTGAAGGGTGCCACCGTCTGCGCCTTGACCGGCTCGACCTCGGAACTGAACCTCGCCGACTTCAGCCGCGCCAACAAGCTCGACATCAAGCCGGTCAGCTTCGACAGCCTGGATGGTGCCCGCGATGCGTTCCTGGGCGGCCGTTGCGACGCCTACACGACCGACATGTCGGGCCTGGCCGCGACCCGCGCCGCGATCGCCAACCCGGACGATTACGTCATCCTGCCGGAAGTGATCTCCAAGGAGCCGATCAGCGTCGCCACCCGCCAGGACGACCCGGCCTTCATTCATGCCGTCCGCTGGACCATGTTTGCGATGATCGAGGCCGAGGAGCTGGGCATCACCTCGGCGACCGTCGACCAGCACATGAAGGACGAGAACCCGGAGACCAAGCGCCTGCTGGGTGCGACGCCGGGCCTCGGCACCTCGATGGGCCTCAGCGACAGCTGGGCGGCCGACGTCATCCGCCAAGTCGGCAATTACGGCGAAAGCTTCGAGCGCAACATCGGCCCCAAGACCCCGCTCAAGCTCGAGCGCGGCCTCAACGACCAATGGACCAAGGGCGGCCTGATCTACGCCCCGCCGTTCCGGTAGGGCTTAAGAGAGCTCGGCGGCCCGCTCACGCGGGTCGCCGATCCATCACCAGCCGCACCGCAAGACCCGTCAGCACGCCGGCCATCAGCCAGCGCTGCATCTTGAGCCAGGACGGTCGCGTCGCGAAGATGCGGGCGAGCGAGCCGGCCGTGAACACGATCACGATATTGACCGAGAAGCTGACCGAGATCTGCAGCAGCCCGAGCTCGATGCCCTGGCCCAGCACATGGCCTTGCGCCGGATCGATGAACTGCGGCAGCAGCGACAGGTAGAGCACGGCGATCTTCGGATTGAGCAGGTTGGTGACGAACCCCATCAGGAACAGTTTGCGCGGCCCGTCGACCATCAGGTCGCGCCGCGGCTCCAGCACCGAGCGCGCGCCCGGCTTCACCGCATTCCAGGCAAGCCACAAGAGATAGAGCCCGCCCGCCCATTGCAGCGCGCCATAGGCGAACGGCACGGCCATCAGCAGCGCCGTCACGCCGAGCGCCGCACAGGTCATATAGACCAGGAAACCCGCGACCACGCCCAACAGCGAGATGAAACCGGCCATCCGCCCCTGCATGATCGAGCGGGTCAGTAGATAGATCATGTTGGGCCCGGGCGTGCAGACCATGCCGAGCGCGACCAGTGCGAAGCCTGCGAGTGCGGCGGAAGAAACCATCGGCGATCTCCATCAAGGAATGCCGACAACGGTGCCAAGCGGTCGCACGAGGCGCAATTCGAACATTGTCAGGGCGACAATTCTAATTCGGATCGGCCAGCACCAGATCGATCAGCCCGGGAAACCGCCGGTCGAGTTCGTCGCGGCGCAGCTGGTTCATCCGGCCATTGCCGCAGTTGCGCTGGCGAATGAGCCCTGATTCCCTGAGCACGCGGAAATGATGGGTGCGCGTCGCCTTGGTCACCGGCAGGTCGAAGGAGCTGCAGCTGCGTTCGCCCGCCCCCGGTTCCCGGGCCAGCGCCAGCACGACGCGGCGGCGCAGCGGGTCGGCGAGCGCCGCGAAGATTGCGCCCAGCTCCATCTCATCTTGGGTCGGATGTCCGTCGCTGTCCGGCATGCTCATTCCGAGAGGTACGACTTGCATCGTACCTCGATTAAGGTACGATCATCATCGTACCAGCTTTCCCGGATACGCAAGAGGTTCATCATGACGAAGGCACGCGCGGTGGTTCTGCACGGGTTCGGGCCCGCAGATGTCATGCAGTTCGAAACCCGCGATCTGGCCGCCCCCGGCCCGGGCGAAGTGCTGATCGAGCAGACCGCCATCGGCTTCAATTACATCGACGTCTACCAGCGCAGCGGCATCTATCCGCTGCCGACGCCGACCGGATTGGGTCATGAGGCGGCGGGCCGGGTCGCCGCGGTCGGACCGGGCGTCGACAGTGTCAAACTCGGCGATCGCGTCGCCTATATGAATGCCGGCATCGGCGCCTATGCCGACAAGCGCATCGTACCGGCGGAAAAGCTGGTGCAGATCCCCGACGGCATCAGCGACGAGGCGGCGGCCGCCCTGCTGTTCAAGGGCATGACCGCGCAATATCTGCTGCGCAAGACCCATGTGGTGCAGGCCGGCGAGATGGTCATCGTCCATGCCGCCGCCGGCGGGGTCGGCCAGATCCTCAGCCGCTGGGCCAAGGCACTGGGCGCCTTCGTCGTCGGCACCGCCGGCTCACCCGAGAAATGCGCCATCGCCCTCAAGGCCGGCTGCGACATCGCCGTGGATTATTCCAAGCCCGACTGGGTCAAGGACCTGCTGGAAGCGACCGGCGGGCGCAAGGCGCGCGTTACCTATGATTCGGTCGGCAAGACCACCTTCCTGCAATCGCTCGACCTGACCGCTCCGTTCGGTTTGGTGGTGAGCTACGGGGCCGCCTCCGGCCCGGCACCCGAGATCGGCATGGACCTGTTGAACAAGAAGGGCTGCCTCTACGTCACCCGCCCCTCGGTGTTCCCGCACAATGCCGATTCCGCGACCTTCCGCGCCAATGCGGCGGAGCTGTTCGCGGCAATCGCGTCGGGCGCGGTCAAGATCGACATCGGCGCGCGCTTCACGCTGGCGGACGTGGTCCAGGCGCACCAGGCGGCGGAAGCGCGGGCGACGACCGGCGCGATCGTGATGGCGCCATGATCGCCGCTAGAGCCGCTCCATTTCCGCGAGCGCCGTCAATGACGCGTGTGGAGGCGCCCGACGCTGCAGTCGCACGCGCAGGAAGCGCTGCAGCGGCATCTCGTAGCAGGCGAAGGATAGCCACGAAACGCCGGTGAGCACGACGAGGAACAGGATCAGGACCGAGGGTCGCGCGTAGAGGCTTCCGGCGCCGGAGTCCACCAGGGCCGGGAGCGTCAGCACACACAGAATCTGTAGCGGAAAATGCCAGAGGTAGACGGCATAGCTCAGGTTTCCGAACGGGGCGAGCGGGCGGATCAACGGTGCCAGAAAGCGACTGCCAGACGCGCATAAGCCGATGAAGCCCGGGAAAAGCAACAGGCTGAACTGCAGATAGACGGAAATCTCGGTCAGCCGGCCGATCAGTTTCGAAGACAAGGCCGACAGGGGCGGAATGATCGTCGTGAGTGCCGACACCATCATGCTCGCAACCGGCCGAAAGGCCGGGCCGTCCAGGTTCAGATCGACCAGAACGAGCCCCAGCAGAAATGCGGACAGCGACAAAAGAAGAAAGGCCAAACTATTGGCTTCCTGCGTTCGGCGATACAGCTTGGCGATCAGGCCGCCGATGAAGAAGCAATAGAGGACATCGGCGATTTCGCCGCGCACCGAGGCCATCGCGACCAGACCGACCAACGCGTAGGTCACGACCCAGCGAAAGCTGTTCAACCGATACCGCACGACCAGAAAAAACGCGAAATAGGCCACAATCTCGCAAGAAATCGACCAAGCCGGGAGGTTGAAGGCACGGCCGACATCGAAGCCCCAATCCGTCGCCAGCAGAAGCTGCGGCAGCAGAGCGTAGAGATCGAGATCGGGGTTGGCAAACGGCTGGCCGACGATGGAGATGTGGATGAGCTGCAGGCCGATCACCACAATGAGCGTCAGAAGATGCAGCGGATAGAGACGCGAAAACCGCGCGACGGCGAACCGCCACGAGCTGGTCTCGCCGCAGCCGATCGACTGTTCGTATTTCCAGAAAAAAATGAAGCCCGACACGATGAAGAAGAAATTCACCGCGATGCCGCCCTGCAGATAGAACGGCGCCAGCACCGAATAAAACGGCTGGATCGAGCGATCGAACCCGACGGGCAATCGATCACCGACAAAGAAAAAATGCTGCCAGTGCCAGATGACGACGATAAAAGCCGCCAGCGTGCGGGAAATATCGATCAGCACAAAGCGGTCGGACGAAGCACCGTCGCCGTTCCCCGCCAGTCCTGATGTCCTCATACGGCAGATTCCCAATGTGCTTGGTCTCTGCTCGCCACACTATACCGAGCAAGACGCCGGCGAAATGCGGAAAGCAGAGCGCTCGCAGATCGGGATCTCGCCGGTCGAAGCGGGCCGGAGCTTGCGCCCCAGCCCGCTTCTGCCGTCCTCAGTTCTTTAGCGTCGCCAGCACATCCTGTCCGGGCGCCACGCGACCGCCCAGGTGTTGGCCGAAGAACTGCTCCATCGCGCGGTAGAAATCGAAGCGATTCTCCTCGTTATGGAAGCCGTGGCCTTCGTTGTCCTTGACCATGTAGGGCACGTCGACGCCGCGGGCGCGCAGCGCCTTCACCATCTGGTCGGACTCGTTCTTGTTGACGCGCGGGTCGTGCAGACCTTGGGCCACCAGCAGCGGCGTCTTGATCTTGTCGGCGCTGAAGATCGGCGATTCCGCGGTCAGGCGTGCTTTCTGCGCCGGATCGGTCGGGTCGCCGACCATCTCGTAGAGCATCTTGCGGCCCTGTTCCCAATAGGGCGGCAACGTGTTCATGAAGGTGAGCAGGTTGGCGACGCCGACATAATCCACGGCGGCGGCATAGAGGTCTGGCGTGAAGGCGACGCCGGCCAAGGTGGCGTAGCCGCCGTAGGAGCCGCCATAGATGCCGAGACGCTTCGGATCGGCGATGCCGCGCTTCACCATCTCGTTGGCGCCGTCGGTCAGGTCGTTCTGCATGGTCCGGCCCCACTGGCCGAAGCTCGCTTCCCAGAACTTGCGGCCATAGCCGGTCGAGCCGCGGTAGTTCACCTGCAGCACGGCATAGCCGCGGTTGGCGAGGAACTGCACCTCGGGATCGAAGCCCCAGCTGTCGCGCACCCACGGGCCGCCATGGGGATTGACGATCAGCGGCAGGTTCTTCGGATCGACGCCGACCGGCAGGGTCAGATAGCCGTTGATGGTGAGGCCGTCGCGCGACTGGTAGCTGATCGGCGTCATCTCGGCCATCTGCTTCGGATCGAGCCACGGCGTCACGGAAGCCACATGATCCAGCTTCTTGGTGGCCCCGTCGTAGAGGTAATAGTCGCCGCGGGTGCGGTCGCTCCAGGTCTTGACCAGCCAGATCTTCTCGTCCAGGTCCGTGCCGGCAACCGAGACGTTCACGCCCGGCAGCTGGGCCTCCAGATCCTTCTGCAGCGCCTCGCGCGTCGGGTCGAAGAACACGTAATGCTGCTTGTCGGTCTCATAGACCGCACCGGTCAGCTTCTTGCGCGCCTCCGACGAGATCGCGCCGTCGACATCGACCTCCGGGTTCTCATAGATCACCCGCAGTTCCTTGCCCGTCGCCGGGTCCAGTTCGACCAAGGCCTGCTTGTCGCGCCCGATGTTCGAGGTCGCGATCAGGTTCTTGTTGTCATAGGTGAACAGCTGCGGGCTGACCGATTCCCGGAAATTGGTCGTGATCACGGTCTTGAACTTGGACTTGCCGTCCGGGCGATAGAGGATCTTGGCATTGACGCCGTCGGTCACCGTCTCGATGCGGATCACGCCGTCATGGTCGGTGACATAGCCGGAAACGTCGCCCGGGTTCTTGATCAGCAGGGTCGATTTGCCGGTGTTCACATCGACGCGGAACACGTCGAAGATCTCGGCATTGCGATGATTATGCTCGATCAGGATGTGCTGCGGATCGTTGCGCGGCACATCGACCACGTCGGCCTTGACCTTGTCCCAGGGCGTGAGGTTGATCAGCCCGGTGCCGTCGCGCTTGATCGAGAACAGCTTGAAATTCTCGTCGCCCGCAAGATCCTGGCCGTAGACGATGCGATCGTCCGTGGTCCAGGTGAACGAGCGGATGTCGCGCGTCTCGTCCTTGGTGAGCCGCACGGCCTCGCCGCCGGCGACCGGCTTGACCCAGACGTTCAACCGGTTGTTCCACGGCGCCAGATAGGCCAGGTACTGGCCATGGGGCGACAACTGATAGCCGGCGGACTGCGGATTCTTGAAGAAGTCCTTCACATCGACGAGCGGCGCCGAGGTCGCCTGAGCGACCGGCGACGGTGGCGCCGGCTCGGCGGCGCAGCCGGCGAGCAGCGTCGACAGCGCCGCGCCTGCAGCCGTGAAACGAAGCGATTTATGCAAGTCGATTCCTCCTGATGGTCCCTGACGGAGCCCCTTGGTGAGCGAAGCTAGCGGCGGGCTCGCGCCGGACAAGTTAAATCGCCGTTAGGTAGGCGGGCGGTGCGGTTGATCTCGTCCCGATCGAAATCTTCTCGGTTGTAAGCCGCTGGCTTGCGGGGCATATCTCGGAGCGCCCCCGCCCGCAGGAGCCATCGTTGCGCCCCAAGATCGACCGGATTGCCGACATCACCGTCTGCCTGCGGCCGTTCCGCGCGGCGGGCCCCCGGCTCGATACCGAGCAGATCGGCGACGCCGTCGTCGTCCATAACTACGGCCATGGCGGCAGCGGCTGGTCGCTGTCCTGGGGCTCCGGCATGATCGCGGTCGGCAAGGCGATGGCGCGGGGCCCGGCGGAGATCGCGGTGATCGGCTGCGGCGCGCTGGGCCTGACCTCGGCGATCCTGGCGCAGCGCGCCGGTGCCAAGGTGACGATTTATGCCCGCGAATTTCTGCCCGAGACCCGGTCGGCCCGCGCGAGCGGTAGCTGGTCGCCGGATTCCCGTATCGCACTCACGGAAGCCGCCGGACCGGGTTTCGCCACGCTGTGGGAGCAGATGGCGCGGACCTCGTTCGCCACATATCTCGCAGCATTGGACCTGCCCGGGCGGCCGATCGAACGGTCGGAGAGTTACGCGATCCTCGACCGTCCCATCGAAGCGCTGCGCGCGCTGGGTCCGCCGCCCGAGCCGCTCGGCTTCGCCAGCTATCGTCGCGCGATCGAGGATCTGCTGCCGGACTGGCAGCAGGCACCCACCGGTAGCACGCCGTTCGACGCCCCCTATGTCTATCGATCGGGCTCCCTCACCTTCAACATCGCCGACTATGGCCGGCAGTTGATGAGCGACTTCCTGGCGGCCGGCGGCGAGCTGCAGCGACGGGAATTCCATGCGCCGGGCGAACTCGCCCAGCTGCCGCAGAAGACGGTCATCAACTGCCCGGGCTATGGCGCCCGCGCGCTCTGGGACGACGCGTCGGTGACGCCCGTACGTGACCAGATCACCTGGCTGCCGGCAGAACCGGACTTGAACTACAGCCTGCACGCCAACGATATCTATATGCTGGCCCGGCGCGACGGCATCGTCATCCAAGCCACCCATGGCGGCAATATGAACGGCTATGGCGAGGAGCGCGAGACGCCGGACCGTGCCGAAGCCGAGCGCGCAGTCCGGGATCTGGCCGAACTCTATGTGCGGTTCGGCAAAGCCCCCTTGCCGCCCTGCCCGGGATTCCCTAGAGACTGAGGCATCGTCGATCGCTGCCAAGGAGAGCCGCCATGAAGAACGCCATCGTGCTGGTCAGCGGCGGGCTCGATTCGACCACGGTCGCCGCCATCGCCAAATCCGAGGGCTTCGAGGTCTATGCCCTGTCGTTCGACTACGGCCAGCGCCACAAGATCGAGCTGGACGCGGCCAAGCGCGTGGTAGCGGCGCAGGGCATCAGGCATCACGCGGTCACCGCGATCGACTTGCGCCAGTTCGGCGGCTCGGCGCTCACATCCGACATCGCCGTGCCGAAGGATCGCGACCTCTCCGAAGCTCACGATATCCCGCTCACCTATGTCCCGGCGCGCAACACGATCTTCCTGTCGTTCGCGCTGGCCTATGCCGAGGTCGTGGGATCGCAGGACATTTTCATCGGTGTGAATGCGCTGGATTATTCGGGATATCCCGATTGCCGGCCGGAATTCACCGCCGCGTTCGAGACTCTGGCCAACCTCGCGACCCGCGCCGGGGTCGAGGGCAAGCAACGTCTGAAGATCCACGCGCCGCTGATGGAGATGGACAAGGCCGCGATCATCCGGCGTGGCACCGCGCTGGGTGTCGATTACGCGGAGACCTTGAGCTGCTATGATCCGGCGCCGCCGAACATCGCCTGCGGCACCTGCGATTCCTGCCAGCTGCGCGCCAAGGGTTTCGCCGAGGCCGGCATCAAGGACCCGACCCTCTATAGGAAGGCTTGACGGCGCGTCCATCAGGCGACAGTTTCACCAAACGAACGTTTGAATCAGAACGTCAGACCGGGAGGAGCAACCAGCCGATGGACCTCAAATATTCAGAAGAAGAGCGCGCGTTCGCCGACGAGGTCCGTGCCTTTGTCCGCGCCGAGCTGGACCCGGCCGTGCGCGAGCGCGTGCTGAACCACAAGCGCCTCAGCAAAGAAGATTTCCTCGGCTGGCACCGCAAGCTGCATCAGAAAGGTTGGGTGGCGCCCAATTGGCCCAAGGCCTATGGCGGCTGCGGCTGGAACGCGGTCAACCGCTATATCCATGAAGAGGTCCTGGCCGAGGAAGGCGCCCCGCCGATCGTGGCCTTCAGCATCAACATGATCGGCCCGGTGCTGATCGCCTTCGGCACCGACGCGCAGAAGCAGCATTACCTGCCGCGCATCCTGTCGGGCGAGGATTGGTGGTGCCAGGGCTTCTCCGAACCCGGTTCCGGCTCGGACCTCGCCTCGCTCCGCACCAAGGCCGTGCTCGACGGCGACCATTGGATCGTCAACGGCCAGAAGACCTGGACCACGCTCGCCCAGCACGCCAACCTGATCTTCTGCCTGGTCCGCACCGACGCGACCGTGAAGAAGCAGGAAGGCATCACCATGCTGCTGATCGACATGGCGACGCCCGGCATCACGGTCCGGCCGATCATCACCATCGACGGCGAGCATGAGGTGAACGAGGTCTTCTTCGACGACGTGCGGGTGCCGAAGGAGAACATCGTCGGCGAGCCGGGCAAGGGCTGGACCTATGCCAAGTTCCTCTTGTCGCACGAACGCTCCGGCATCGCCCGCGTCGGCCAGGCCAAGCGCGAACTACGCCGGCTGAAGACGATCGCCGCCGCCGAAATGGTCGATGGCGTGCCACTGATCGAGACCAAGACGTTCCGCGAGAAGATCGCCGCGGTCGAGATCGACCTGATGGCGCTCGAACTCACCAACCTGCGCATGATCGCCGCCGAAAAGAGCGGCCAGGCGCCGGGGGCCGAAGCCAACATGCTGAAGATCAAGGGCTCGGAAGTGCAGCAGAACCTGACCGAGCTGCTGATGGAGGCGGTCGGCCCCTATGCCCTGCCGTTCGATCCGGACGCGCTCGAGCCCGGCTGGAACGGCGAACCGATCGGCCCGGACTATGCGGCGCCGCTCGCCGGCACCTACTTCAACTATCGCAAGGTCTCGATCTACGGCGGCTCGAACGAGATCCAGCGCAACATCCTGAGCAAGTCGCTCTTGGGTCTCTAAGGGAGCGACGACAGATGGATTTCAGCCTTTCCGAGACCCAGCGCATGCTGGCGGAGACGACCGACCGGCTGGTGCGCGAGCGCTACGGCTTCGAAGACCGCAAGAAGATCATCGCCGGCCCGGACGGGTTCTCCCGCCCGATGTGGGCGACCTTCGCCGAGCTGGGCCTGACCGGCCTCGGCATCGCCGAGGAGTATGACGGGTTGGGCGGCAGCGCCGGCGACATGGCGGTGGTGGCCGAGACCTTCGGCCGCGCGCTGGTGGTCGAGCCCTATATGCCGACCCTGGTGCTGGGCGCCGGCACGATCGGGCTTGCGGGCAGCGACGCCCAGAAGGCGGAAACGCTGCCCCAGGTCGTTGCCGGCGCGTGTTTCCTGGCGCTTGCCCATGGCGAGCCCAAGTCGCGCTACACGCTCTGCCATGTCGAGACCAAGGCCGTGGCGGACGGCGGCGACTATCTGCTGAGCGGTGCCAAGGCCGTGGTGCTGGGCGGCGACGCCGCCGATCATTTCCTGGTCTCGGCCCGCACCGACGGCACCACCAGCGCGCCGCAGGGCATCTCGCTGTTCCTGGTGCCGCGCGCTGCCGCCGGCCTCACGATCCGCGCTTATCCGAACATCGACGGCACGCGCGCCGCCGATCTGGTGCTGGACCGCGTCCGGGTGCCGGCCTCGGCCGCGATCGGCCAGATCGGCCAGGCGCTGCCGACCATCGCCCATTCGATCGATCGCGCCATCGCCTACCTCTGTGCGGAAGCCGTCGGCGCCATGCAGGCTTTGAACGCGCTGACGCTCGACTACCTGAAGACCCGCACCCAGTTCGGCCAACCGATCGGCGCGTTCCAGGTGCTGCAGCACCGCATGGTCGATATGGAGGTGGCACTGGAGCAGGCCCGCTCCATGGCGATCCTGGCGGCCGATCGCGCCGACGATCCGCACCCGCACGAGCGCCTGCGCGCGGTCTCGGCCGCCAAGGTCCAGATCGGCAAGTCCGGCCGGTTGATCGGCCAATCCTCGGTCCAGATGCATGGCGGCATCGGCATCACCGACGAATATGCCGGCGGCCATTACTTCAAGCGCCTGACCCTGATCGACCGTACCTTCGGCGACGTCGACCACCACCTGGCCCGATTCGCTGCGGCGGCCTAGAATCGAGAAGGGCGGCCCCAGCGCTGGAGCCGCCCTTCTTGTCTCTGCGTTTTGGAAACGCTAGCTCGGCTGGATCTTCCAGGTGCCGTCGGGCTGGCGGCAGGCGGTGCCATAGGCCTGTTGGGTCTGGCCGCCGATGACGACGGTCTGCTGGAACTCGCGGCAGAACTGGCCCGGCGCCGGCTGATAGGTGCGCACCGGCACGACCGTGCCGTAATGGCCATTGTCCGGATTGCTCCACTGCATCGGCTGGTTGGTCGGCGTGCTTTCCAGCGCCTGCTGGGTGCTGCGGTCGAGCGCCGCCTGATCGGCGCGGTCGAGCGAGGCACCGACCGAGCCGCCGAGCAAGCCGCCCAGCACGACGCCCAGCGCCGTGGTCGCGACCTTGCCCGAACCATGGCCCAGCTGCGAGCCGGCGAGGCCGCCGAGGCCCGCACCGACGAGCGCGCCGCCGGTGGTGTTGTTCATGCCCACCTGGCCCGGCGGCGCATAACCCGGCTGGCCCGGCTGGGCGCAGGCGGCGAGCGTGACCACACAGAGCGCGCTGATGAGAACCTTCCGCATATATTCTTCTCCAATGTCGTTCCCGCCGTTGCTCGGCGGAACCTGCACTCCGGGTGCGAAAAATCGAACCCGATTATGGCGCCTTTAGGGCGGCCGTTGAAGCCTTTACCGTCGGCGCGGGTGCGGCCTCGTCCGGCACGCATCTGCTGTGCGCAATCGCCACAGCGGCTGCCCTCGCATCTCCAGGCGCGCAGGTCTATTTTTGTTTCACGTCCTTCGCCCGATCCGGCCCGGAGCCGCCGCCATGTCCTACATCGATACCGTCGTGCGTCCCGACACCTTCACCGCGATGCTGCGCGGCCTGCGCCGCTGCTGCCCGCAATGCGGCCGTGGCAGCCTGTTCAAGCCGGGTCTGCGCAACGTGTTGAAGCTGGCGGACGCCTGCACCCATTGCGGCGAGCAGTTCGACGGCATCCGCGCGGATGACGCCCCGCCCTATTTCACCATCCTGGTGGTCGGCCATATTGTCGTACCGCTGATGCTGGTTGCCGAGCAGCACGACATGTCGACCGCGACCGCGATCGAGCTGTTCCTGCCGCTGACGCTGGGGCTGACCGCGGTGCTGCTGCCGACCATCAAGGGCGCCATCGCGGCACTCATGTGGTCGCTGGGCATGCGCAACGCCAACGAGACGCCCGAGGCCTGACCCTCGGGCGCTCGGGTTCAGCGCGGAAACACCAGCAGGTACATCAACACCGTATTGACCGCGAGCAGCATGAGCCCGGTCGGCACCTGGACCTTGATCACGCCATTGCGGTCGGGCAATTCCAGCAGTGCCGCCGGCACGATGTTGAAATTGGCCGCCATCGGCGTCATCAGCGTGCCGCAGAAGCCCGACAGCATGCCGAGCGAGCCCATGATCGCCGGGTTGCCGCCGAAGCGGGTCACGATCAGCGGCAGGCCGATGCCGGCAGTCATGACCGGAAAGGCCGCGAAGCCGTTGCCCATGATCATGGTGAAGAGCGCCATCCCGACCGTATAGGCCATCACCACGAAGAAGCGGCTGTCGCCCGGGATCATGTCGCCGGCCAATTGACCCACGACCTTGCCGACACCGGCCAGTGCGAACACCGCCCCCAGCGCCGCCAGCATCTGCGGCAGCACCGCCGCCCAGCCGACCGTATCGATCAGGCGGCGCGCCTGCTGGATCGGCGCCGTCGCCGGCGGGCGCAGCATCGCCATGGCGATGAACAAGGCGACCACGACGCCCAGCGCCAGCGAAATCAGCGTGACCTGCGCCGGATCGACCAGCGGCACGTCGCCGAGCTTCACCCCTTTCAGGAACAGCGAGCCCAGCAGCGCCACGACCGGAATGGTCAGCGCCGGGATGAACAGCAGATTGCCCCAGCGCCGGGCGCTGGCCTCACGCACCTCAGGCGGCGGCAGATCGCCCACCCCACGGCCGAGGCCGCCGCCGAAGCCGGCGAGAGCGACCAGCGCCAGCACCAGGATGCCGTTGCCGAGATCGCCCAGAGATGAGCCGGCGAGGAAACTCACGGCGAGCAGCCCCCAGAAGGCCGTGTTCTTCAACCGCTTCGGGTTGGTTTGGTCGACCAGGCTGAACCCGGCAATGGCGAGGAACATCAGCCCGGCCAGCACATAGACCGCATCGAGCGTGATCATTGGGCGGCTCCCTTGCCGAGATCGCGCTTCAGGCGCCGATCGAGCAGCATCAGGCGCGTGCCATGGATCACCAGCGCCGCGATCGCGGTCGGGATCGCCCAGACCGACAGCTGCAGTGGTTCGACGTCGATGCCGTTCTGATGCAGGAAGCCGCGGATCAGCAGGACCGAGGCGATGGCGATGAAAATGTCCTCGCCGAAAAACACGGCGACATTGTCGACCGCCGCCGCATGGGCGCGGATCTTGAACCGGATCGCATCGCCGAGCGCACCGAACCGGGTTTCGGCCGCGGCCTCGGCCATGGGCGCGATCAGCGGACGCACCATCTGGGCGTGGCCGCCGAGCGAGGTCAGGCCGAGCGCCGCCGTGCCCTGGCGCAGAACGAAATAGAGCAGCAGCACGCGGCCGGTCGTGGCGGCCCGCACCCGCCCGATCAGCTGCTGCGCGCGCTCCTTCAAGCCCGTGCGCTCCAACAGGCCGATCACCGGCAGCACCAGCCAGACGATGCTGACATAGCGGCTGTCGTTGAACGCCTTGCCGAAGGCCGAGATGACGGTGATGAAATCCAACCCGCCGGCAAGGCCGGTCACGATCGCCGCGACGGTCACCACCAACAGCGGATTGAGGCGGGCGATGAAGCCCACCACAACGATGAGAATTCCCGAAAGCGTCAGCATGCCGATCCCTGTTTGCCGATGAGTTTCTTGGGTTTGCAAGAAACTCTAGGAAACCGCGATCTGTCTAATCGTCAAAGCCGATCTGTCATGATCGCGCCATTTTATCGGCGCGCGTGGATCGCCCGCGCCTGGATCGCGTCGGCGGCGATCTGCTGCTTCAACTCGTCGAAGCTCGCGAACTTGCGCTCCGGCCGGATGAACGCGTCGAGCGCCACGCGGAGATGGGCGCCATAGAGGTCGCCCGCGAAATCCAAGAGATGCGCCTCGAGCCGGAGGTCGGTGCCGCCGACCGTCGGCCGGGTGCCGATATTGGCGACGCCGTCGTGCCACTGGGTGCCGTCCGTGTGCTCGATGCCGACACGCACGGCATAGACGCCGGCGGCCGGCCTGAGATAGTCGGCCAGCATGACGTTGGCGGTGGGGAAACCGATGGTGCGGCCGCGTGCGTCGCCATGTTCGACCCGCCCGTCGATCTCCCAGGCCCGGCCCAGCAGGCGGGCGGCATCGGTCGGGCGACCGGCGACCAGATGCTCGCGGATCCGGGTCGACGAGATGACTTCCGCGCCATCCTCGGCCACAGCCGCAACCACATCGACGCCGAAGCCACGCCGGACACCCATGTCCTTCAGAAATTCGACCGTCCCGGCACGGCCACGGCCGAACACGAAATCATAGCCGATGACCACATGACGGACGCCAAGCGCTGCCACCAGGATCTCGTCGACGAAATTCTCGGCCGTCCGCTGGGCGAATTCCTTGTCGAAATGCAGGCTGAACAGGAGATCGGCGCCGAGCGCCTCGATCTCGCGCGTCTTGACCCGGAGCGGCGTCAGGCGGAACGGCGCATCTTGGGGCCGGAACACCTGGCGCGGATGCGGCTCGAACGTCAGCACGCCGAGCGGCGCCCCCAGCGAACGGGCAACGGCGCCGGCGGCCGCGATCACCGTCTGGTGGCCGCGATGAACGCCGTCGAAATTACCGAGAGCCAGCACGGCGCCGGTCGCGTCGGCTGGGAGGGGGGCATGATGCCGGAAAAGACGCATGGCCTACAGGAGGTAGCCCGAAGCGCGCCGCCAATCAAGCCATTGGCCACCTCTGGCCAAGCCATTGGCCGCTTCCGTCTACCCGCGCGTGCCTGTAGTGTCCGGCCGACGATCAATTTGACGAGTGAATTCCTTGGACGCTCAAAGCACGCCGCCGCTGCGCGACGCCTGGTACTACGCGCTCCCCAGCGACCGCCTGAAGAACGGCGATATGGTGCCGAAGACCCTGTTGGGCGAGCCGGTGGTGATCGGCCGCGACAAGGAGGGCAAGGTCTTCGCCCTGGTCGATATCTGCCCCCATCGCGGCATCCCGCTGCGTTTCGGCAAGTTCGACGGTTGCGAGATCGAGTGTTGCTATCATGGCTGGCGCTTTGCGCCGTCCGGCGTCTGCACCGACATTCCGACGCTGATCGACGAGCAGAAGCCGGAACTGGCCAAGGTCAAGGTCCGCTCCTACCCGGTCCAGGAGGTCCAGGGCGGCATTTGGATTTTCTTCGGCGAAAAGCCGGAAATGGCGCCGCCGGTGCCGGTGCTGCCCGAGCTCGAGGGCCAGACACCGAAGATGGTCGTCACCATGATGTTCGACGGCAGCATCGATCATTCGGTCGTGGGGCTGGTCGATCCGGCGCATGCGACCTTCATCCACAAGGCCTGGTTCTGGCGCTCGCCCAAGTCGATCCGCAACAAGGCGAAGCAGTTCGCGCCCTCGCCGTTCGGCTTCACCATGGTGCGCCATCCGCCGTCCGCCAATTCGCGCGCTTACAAGCTGTTGAATTTCCTGCTGGGCAAGCCCGAGGGCACCGAGATCGTGTTCCAGCTGCCGGGCGTGCGCTACGAGCACATCAAGGTCGGCGGCCGGGTGATGTGCCATCTGACGACGCTGACGCCGATCAGCGATTTCGAGACCGAGATCAACCACTCGATCTTCTGGAACGCCTCGATCCTGACCCTGCTCCGGCCGCTGTTCTGGCCGTTCGCGCGGACCTTCCTGAAGCAGGACCGCGACGTCATCTCGCAGCAGCAGGAAGGCCTGAAATATAATCCGCAACTGCTGCTGCTGGGCGACCCGGACGTTCAGGCGCGCTGGTATTTCCGCCTGAAGAACGAATATGTCCGCGCCCAGGAAGAGAATCGGCCGTTCGAGAACCCGATCAAGCCGCGCGTGCTGCAATGGCGCAGCTAGGCTAGCTCATTCCTCCGTAGCCGCCGGCGGTTCCTGATCCTCGGGAATGCCGGCGAAATGGCGATAGAGCGCCAGAGCGCGGTTTTCGAACGAGCCGATATGGGGGCCGAACCAGCCGATCATGCCCAGATGCGTGCCGCCGACCGCCCAATAGCCCCATTCGTCGGGCCCGAGCCGCTGGAAGAAATAGACCGACCGCAGATCGCCCGGCGCGAACAGCCGGAAGAACATGAAATCGATGTCGCTGTCGTTGCTGAGATCGACCGAAAACCCATCCGGGCCGACCGACAGGACATGCATGCGATAGACGATGTCGTCGCTGCCGCGGTTCTCCCGTTGCTGGAAATAGAGATCCCGTCCCGGCTGCAGGTCGGCCGCCGTGAAATCGGGCCGGACACGGCGCGTCTTCGGATCGGCAATCGCCTCCGACCGCTCGACCAGGACCTGCCAGCGCGCGTCGCTGATCGACCAGTATTTGAGCCCGGTCATGGACGAGACCCGGCCGAAATCCGCCAACACCGCCTCCACCCCGCCAGTGCGGTGGATCCGGCCGCTGATGGCCAGCATGGTCGAGAAATCGAAATTCGGCCAACTGAGGCACGCCTGCGGCGGCGCGTTGCGATCGAGCCCGTCGCCGCGCCAGACGGCGATGGTCGGCGGCGCGCCCAGCGGCGGAAAGGCGGGGGAAGCGATGAGCCCCGGACACGGCGGCACCGGGACGCTGGCGGCGAACGCAGCCCCGGGCAACAACAGCGCCAACAGCACGACGCCCAAGCGATAGCCGAATGACATCAAGGACCCGTCTCCATCCAGCGCGGGCGAGCGGTGCCCGACCTTCCGAGAACCTTGTCCATTGATCGATTATAAACCATTGCAATTCATCATCGTTAGGCCGCAACCGACCGGCAGCAAAAAAGCCGGGTTCCGCCGGCTAACGATCTGGGGACCGCCTGTGCCGACATTTTCCGCGAAATTCATCCGACAGACGATCGAGCTGGTCGGTCAGTTGGATCAATACCAGATGGAAGCCATCGCCGACGGCCTGGCCGCGGTCAAGGCTCGGGGCGGCCGGCTCTTCATCATCGGTTCGGGCGGCGGTGCCGGCCACGCCTCGCACGCCGTCAATGATTTTCGCAAGATCGTCGGCCTGGAAGCCTATTCACCGACCGATAATGTGTCGGAGCTGACCGCACGCATCAACGACGACGGCTGGGAGACGGCTTACGCGAATTCGCTGAAGGCGAGCCGCTTCAACGCCAAGGACGCGATCCTGGTGTTTTCGGTCGGCGGCGGCGATCTCGACAAGTCGGTGAGCGTCAACCTGGTCCGCTGCATCCAGCTGGCCAAGGAATTGGGCGCCGCCGTGTTCGGCATCGTCGGGCGCGATGGCGGCTATACGAAGCAGGTCGCGGATGCTTGTGTCGTCGTGCCGACGATCGATGCCGATCTGGTGACGCCCCATACCGAAGGGCTGCAAGCGGTCGTCTGGCATCTGCTGGTGTCCCATCCGAAACTGAAATCGGCCCAGACCAAGTGGGAATCGGTGGCAGCCCCGGTCTCGGCGCCCTGACCATGGCGACGCCCAAGCGACGCGCGGTATTCCTCGATCGCGACGGCGTATTGATCGAAACCGCCGTGCGCAACGGCAAGCCCTATGCGATCACCGAAACGGATCCGGCCATCGTCATCGACGGCGTGCCGGAAGCCTGTGCCAGGCTGAAGGCGGCGGGCTTTCTGCTGGTGCTCGTCACCAACCAGCCGGATGTGGCGCGTGGCACGACCTCCGCCGGGTTCGTTGAGCGAACCAATAATACGCTGAAGGCCGAACTCGGGCTCGACGATGTCCGCGCCTGTTGCCACCAGGCAAGCGATCAGTGTCACTGTCGCAAGCCGAAGCCCGGCATGCTCACCGATGCCGCGGCACCGATGGCGATCGACCTTCCGGCCAGCATCATGGTCGGCGACCGCTGGAGCGATGTCGAAGCCGGCCGCAGCGCCGGCTGCAAGACAGTCCTGATCGATCGACGGTACGACGAGCAGCCCGCCCGATCGCCGGACCATGTCGCGCGCAGTCTCCTCGACGCCGTGCCGTGGATCACCGCCGTTTCACCCGAGAACAAAGGATATTCGCCGTGAGCAAGATCCTGGGCGTCAAAATCTTCGCCGATGGCGCCGACAAGGCCGACATTCTGCGGCTCTACGCCAACCCCGAGATCAAAGGGTTCACGACGAACCCGACCTTGATGCGCAAAGCCGGCATCACCGACTACGAGGCCTTCGCCAAGGACATCCTGTCCTCGATCACCGACCGCCCGATCTCGTTCGAGGTCTTCTCTGACGACATGGTCGAGATGGAGCGGCAGGCGCTCAAGATCGCGGCCTGGGGCGCCAACGTTTATGTCAAGATCCCGGTCAGCAACACGCTGGGCGAGCCGACCTACGCCCTCCAGCGCCGCCTGGCGGCACAAAAGGTCCAATTGAACGTGACCGCGCTGATGACGCTCGATCAGGTGCGCCAGGTCAGCGACGCGCTCGAAGATCATGCGCCCAGCAATATCTCGGTGTTTGCCGGCCGGATCGCCGATACCGGCCTCGACCCGCTGCCGCTGATGGCCGAGGCGGTCTCGATCATGCGCCGCTTCCCGAAGCAGCAGCTGATCTGGGCGAGCCCGCGCGAGCTCTTGAACATCTTCCACGCCGACAGCGTCGGCTGCCATATCATCACCGTCACCGCCGACGTGCTGAAGAAGCTGGCGCTGGTCGGTAAGGATCTCGACCAGTACTCGCTGGAGACGGTGAAGATGTTCCGCGACGATGCCGTCGCGGCCGGCTTCACGCTTTAGATCGCTCTGGGCGGCCGGCGGCTCAGTGGCCGCCGCCCCCGCCGCCGCTTGACTTCTCGCCTCTGGCGCGCCGGATCAGTTCGGCGATCTCGCCGACGATGCCCTTGCGGAAGGTCAGCACGCAGACGACGAAGATAAAGCCCTGGATGACCGTGACCCAGGAGCCGAACTGGGCCAGGTAATTCTCCATGGTCACCAGGATGAAGGCGCCGACCACCGGCCCGAACACGGTGCCGACGCCGCCGACGAGCGTCATCAGCACGACCTGGCCCGACATGCGCCAGTCGACGTCGGTCAGCGACGCCAGTTGGAACACCAGCGCCTTCAAGGATCCGGCCAGACCCGCCAGTGCCGCCGACAGCGTGAAGGCCAACAGCTTGTAATGTTCGACCCGATAACCCAGCGAGATCGCGCGGGGCTCGTTCTCGCGGATCGCCTTCAGCACCTGGCCGAACGGGGAATGGATGGTGCGATAGATCAGCCAGAACGCCAGCCCGCAGATCGCCAGCACGAAATAATACATCGTGTTGGTGTCGGCGAGGTCGAGGAAGCCCAGGAACTTGCCGCGCGGCACGGCCTGGATGCCGTCCTCGCCATGGGTGAACTTCACCTCGAGTGCCACGAAATAGACCATCTGGGCGAGCGCCAGCGTGACCATGGCGAAATAGATGCCCTGGCGCCGGATCGCGAGCCAGCCGATGACCACGCCCATGACGGCCGCGACGGCCGTGCCGGCAGCGAGGCCCACTTCAGGCGGCCAGCCCCAGACCTTGACGACATGAGCCGTGATATAGGCGGCCCAGCCGAAAAAGGCGGCATGGCCGAACGACAGCAGGCCGCCGTAGCCCAAGAGCAGGTTGAAGGCGGCCGCGAACAGCGCGAAGCATAGCGCCTTCATCAGGAAGATCGGGTAGAGCCCGAACGGCGCCACCAGCGCCAGCACCAGAAGCGCCGCCAGCGACAGCTTCATCAGGTTGCTGGTGCCGGGGATCGCCGCCGGCGTTTCGACATTCATCGTGCTCATCAGGCAGACTTCCCGAACAGACCGGCGGGCTTGACCAGCAGCACGATCGCCATGACCACGAAGATCACCGTGTTGGACGCTTCCGGATAAAATACTTTCGTCATGCCCTCGATCAGTCCCAGGCCGAAGCCGCTCACGACCGCGCCAACGATCGAGCCCATGCCGCCGATCACGACGACCGCGAACACGACGATGATGATGTCTGAGCCCATGAGCGGGCTCACGTGATAGATCGGCGCCGCCAGCACGCCGGCCATGGCGGCCAGCGCCACGCCGAAGCCGTAGGTCAGCGTGATCATGCGCGGCACGTTGATGCCGAACGCCTGGACCAGCTTCGGGTTTTCGGTCGCCGCCCGCAGGTAGGAACCGAGCTTGGTGCGCTCGATCGCGAACCAGGTGCCGAAGCAGATGATCAGCGAGGCGACCACGACCCAGCCGCGATAGACCGGCAGGAACATGAAACCCAGGTTATAGCCGCCCTTCAGCATGTCCGGCACGGCATCGTAGGCCTGGCCCGAGACGCCGTAGTAGTTGCGGAACAGCCCTTCGATGATCAGCGCCAGGCCGAAGGTCAGCAGCAGGCCATAGAGGTGATCCAGCTTGTAGATCCGGTGCAGGAACGCCTTTTCCAGGAGCACGCCGAACGCGCCGACCGCGATCGGGCTCAAGATCAGCGCCGGCCAATAGCCGATGCCCAGATATTCCAGCATCAGCCACGCCCCGAACGCCCCCATCATATAGAGCGCGCCATGGGCGAAATTGATGATGTTGAGCAGGCCGAAAATGACCGCGAGGCCAAGGCTGAGCATGGCGTAAAAGGCGCCGTTGATCAGGCCCAGCAACAGCTGGCCGAACAGCACCTGCGGCGGAATGCCAAGCAATGGGATCACGTACATGGAGCGAGCGTCCTACCTCGACGATCAGAAACGGGTGCGCGGTCCCGCGAAAGCCACGGGACCGCGCGTTGGATCAGCCCTTCTTCAGCAGCGGGCACACGCTGTCGGCGACCGGACGAGTGACTTCCGCGGCCGGGATCTGACGGACCAGCTTGTAATAGTCCCACGGCCCTTTCGATTCTTCCGGCTTCTTCACCTCGAACAGATACATGTCGCGCACGACCTTGCCGTCCTCGCGCAGCATGCCGTTCTTGGTCATGAAGTCGTTGATCGGCGTGGCCCGCATCGCCGCCATCACCTTGTCCGGATCGGTCGAGCCGACCTTCTTGACCGCTTCGAGGTAGTGCTTGGCGGCACCATAGTCGCCGGCCTGCACCATCGTCGGCTCCTTCTTGTTGCGCTCGAAGAAGCGCTTGGAGAAGGCGCGGGTTTCGTCGTTCAGATCCCAATAGAACGACGCGGTCAGCTGCAGCCCCTGCGCCGTCTTCAACCCGATCGAGTTGATGTCCGACAGGAACACCAGCAGACCGGCCAGCTTCTGGCCGCCGGCATTGATGCCGAATTCGGCCGCCTGCTTGATCGAGGTGATGGTGTCGCCGCCGGCGTTGGCGAGGCCGATGACCTTGGCCTTCGACGCTTGCGCCTGCAGCAGGAACGACGAGAAGTCGGGCGATGCGAGCGGGGTGCGAACCTCGCCCAGCACCTTGCCGCCGTTGGCCTCGACCACCGCGGCCGTGTCGCGCTCGAGCGCTTGACCGAACGCATAGTCGGCGGTCAGGAAGAACCAGGTATTGCCGCCGGACTTGGTGACGGCGGCGCCGGTGCCCTTGGCGAGACCATAGGTGTCATAGGTCCAATGGACGCCGACCGGGGAGCACTTCGAATTGGTGATGTCCGACGACGCCGGGCCGGAGAACATGACGATCTTGTGCTTCTCGCGCGCCACTTCCTGCACGGCGAGCGCTACGCCGGAATTGGCGACGTCGAAGATCGCGTCGACATGATCCTGGTCGTACCATTGCCGCGCGATCGACGTGCCGATGTCCGGCTTGTTCTGATGGTCGGCCGAGACGACCTCGATCTTGTTGCCGTTGACGGAGCCGCCGACGTCCTCGACCGCCATTTTCACCGCATCGATGGCACCCGGGCCGCCGAGGTCGGTATAGACGCCGGACAGGTCGTCCAGTACCCCCAGCTTGACGGTGTCGGCCCGGGCCGCCGACATGGTGAGGCCCGACGCGAGCGCCGTCGCCGCGAGCAAAGCCGAAATCCCTTGAAGACGCATCTTGTTTATCCCCCTAAACGCGCTGTTTCTACCTTGTCCGGTGACCTTCGCGCCGCCGGTTAGACGCCCAGATATGTATGCAGCTTGTCCGCGTTGCCGGCGATTTCGCTGTTCTTGATCATATCGATGACGGTGCCGTGCTCGACCACGTAATGGCGATCGGCCACGGTCGAGGCGAAGCGGAAATTCTGCTCGACCAGCAGGATGGTGAAGCCCTTGGCCTTGAGCGTCCGGATGACCTCGCCGATGCGTTGGACGATGACGGGGGCCAGGCCCTCGCTGGGCTCGTCGAACAGCAACAGGCTGGCGCCGGTGCGCAGGATGCGGCCGATCGCCAGCATCTGCTGCTCGCCGCCCGACAGCTTGGTGCCGGGGCTCTTGCGCCGTTCCAGCAGGTTCGGGAAGATCTCGTAGATTTCGGGCACGCTCATGCCGCCGGGACGCACGATCGGCGGCAGCGTCAGATTTTCCTCGACCGACAGGCTGGCGAAAATGCCCCGCTCTTCCGGGCAATAGGCAATGCCATGCTTGGCGATCTTGTTCGATGCCAGCCCGCACATCTCGTCGCCTTCGAACTGGATCGAGCCCTGGGCGCGGCCCAGCATGCCCATGATCGCCCGCAGGGTCGTGGTCTTGCCGGCGCCATTGCGGCCCAAGAGCGTCACGACCTCGCCCTGGCGGATCTCGAAATTCATGCCATGGAGAATATGCGATTCGCCATACCAACCGTGGAGGTCAGCGACCTTGAGCAACGTTGTCGTCGCGGCGGATGCGTCAGGCATGCCCCGTCCCCACATAGGCTTCGATCACGGCGGGATTGGCCGAGACTTCGGCATAGACGCCCTCGGCCAGGATCTCGCCGCGTGCCAGCACGGTGATGCGGTCCGACAGGTCGGCCACGACCGACAGGTTATGTTCGACCATCAGCACGGTGCGATCCTTGGCGACGCTCTTGATCAGCTGCGAGATGCGGCCGATGTCCTCGTTGCCGAGACCGGCCATCGGCTCGTCGAGCAGCAGCATTTCCGGATCGAGCGCCAGCGTCGTCGCGATTTCCAGCGCGCGCTTGCGGCCATAGGCGAGCTCGCCCGCGTCATGCTTCAGGAAATCTTCGAGCCCGACGGCGCAGACCAGTTCCTCGGCGCGCTCGTTCAGGCTGTCGAGCACGGACTGACTGCGCCAGAAGTGAAAGGAATTGCCGAGCGGCCGCTGCAATGCCACCCGGACATTCTCGCGCACGCTCAGGTTCGGAAACACGGCCGAGATCTGGAACGAGCGGACCATGCCCCGGCGCGCCACGTCGGCCGGCTTGACCCAGGTCACATCCTCCCCCTTGAAGGTGATGCTGCCCTTGGTCGGACGCAGGAATTTGGTCAGAAGATTGAAGACGGTGGTCTTGCCGGCGCCGTTGGGGCCGATCAGCGCGTGGATCGTGCCGCGAGCGACCTGAAGATTCACGCCCTTGACGGCGGTGAACCCCAGAAAGTCTTTGGTCAACCCTTGGGTCTCTAGGATGTAGTCGCTCACGCCGCTGGCGCCCTCCCCCCGAAAATCGCCGTCCGAACTGTTTTGTTGTTCTATTGTTGCGCAGACGAACCGCCTGCGGAAGCTAGCGAAAGCAGCCCACGAACACAAGCGCCGGCCGCATGGCGGTCAAGCCAAGGGTATTCCTTGCGTTTGCATCGATGCGACGCTCAACTGTCGGCTTCACCGGATCAGAGGATTTCCGCGGCATGACACCGCCCGTAGCCTTCCCCGCCCTCATCGACGAGATCACGTTCGACGCCGCCGGACTGGTTCCGGTCATAGCGCAACAATATGACACGCACGAGATCCTGATGGTGGCCTGGATGAACCGGGATGCCGTGGCGGAGACGCTGGCGACCGGCCGGGTCTGCTATTGGTCGCGTTCCCGCCGGGCCCTGTGGCGCAAGGGCGAGACCTCAGGCCAGATCCAGCGCCTGGTCGAGCTCCGGCTCGATTGCGACGGCGACACGATGTTGGCGCTGGTCGACCAGACCGGTGTCGCTTGCCACACCGGCCGCCGTTCCTGCTTCTTCCGGGCGGCGCGCGACGGCGATTGGCAAGTGATCGCCGACGTAGAAAAGACGCCCGACGAGCTTTACGGAGACCGCTTATGCGCCTGCTCATCGCCATGATGAAGCATGAGACCAACAGCTTCTCGCCGATCCCGACGCCGTGGCAGCGCTTCATCGATTGGGGTGCATTCCAGGGCGCCGACGTGGTCAAGGCCTATCGCGGCACCGCCATGCCGATCGGGTCCTATATCGAGCTCGCCGATGCCGTCGGCGCCGAGATCGTGAGCCCGATGGCGGCCGAGGCCATGCCGAGCGGCATCGTGTCGGCCGAGGCCTACAAACGCCTGACCGATCCGATTCTGGAAGCCGTCGCCAAAGGCGGGATCGATGCGGCCATGCTCGACCTGCACGGCGCCATGGTCGCAGAAGAGACGCCGGACGGCGAAGGCACGCTGCTGGAGCGGATTCGCGCGCTCGCCCCCGGCCTGCCGATCGCGGTCACCTGCGACCTGCACGCCAACCTGACGAGGGCCATGGTCGAGAATTGCACCGCTCTCATCGGCTACAAGACCTATCCCCATGTCGACATGCATATCGTCGGGCGCCAGGTCGGGCAGATCCTGCTCGACGCGCTCGCCGGCAAGGTGGCGCCGGTCATGGCCTGGGGTAACCGGCCGATTCTGGCCCAGACCCTACGCATGGGCACCGACGACGAACCGATGAAGGGCTTGGTCGAGGCGGCGCGGGCAGCGGAACAGGGCCCGATCCTGGCCGCGACCGTGTTCGGCGGCTTCCCCTTGGCGGATATGCCCGATGCCGGCCTGTCGGCAATCGTCGTCGCCGATGGCGACGCCGGGGCCGCCGCCCGGACGCGCGACCGGTTGCTGGATCAGGCCTGGAGCCAGAAAGAGGTTTTCATCTATCGGCACGAACCGCTGGAAGAGGCGATCGGCCGGGCGCGCAAGCTCGACGGCGGCCCGGTGCTGCTACTCGACCATGCCGATAACTGTGGCTCGGGCGGCACTCAGGATGTCATGACCGTGATCGCCGAGGTGCTGCGCCAGGATCTGCCCGATGTCGCGGTCGCGGCCGTCTGGGATCCGGCCTCGGTCGAGCAGATGGCGGCCGCCGGCGTCGGCAGCACGGTCACGCTGTCCCTGGGCGGTAAGACCGACATGCCGTCGATCGGTCTCGACGGCGCCCCCCTGACCGTTACCGGCAAGGTCAAGCTGGTGTCGGACGGCGAATGGGTCTGCCGCGGCCCGATGTATACCGGCGTCACCGTGATGATGGGCAAGACCGCCGTGCTGCAGGTCGGCACGGTCGAGATCGTCGTGGTCTCGCGCCACCATGAACCCTGGGATCTGGGCGTCTTCACCTCGGTCGGTATCGATCCCAGGGCCAAGCGCTATCTGGTGCTGAAATCGCGCATCCATTACCGCGCCGGCTTCGCGCCGATCGGCACCGCCACCATCACCTGCGACGGCGACGGCGTCACCACGTCGGACAATGAATTGCTGAACTTCAGCCGTCTGCGCCGGCCGATCTATCCGCTCGACCGCCCCAACAGCTGGAAGATCTGATCTTCCAGCCGAATGGCCGGAGGCTAGTTAGCCGGCTCCGGCGGGCAGACCAGGTTGGCCTTGACCGTCTCGAGCGTCGCCTGGTCCATCGAGCGCGACGTGCACGAGGCATTATAGGCCTGCGACTGGGCGTTATAGCGCGCGACCAGTTTCTGCAGCTGCGGCGTCACGTCATAAGTAAAGGCCGCCATGGTCTTTTCGCGCTCTTCGACCAGCCGGCGATAAGCATCGACCTGGGTGTTCTGGTTGACGTCGACGTTGCCGCGGCTTTGGGTCAGTTGCTGATCGAGCGCCGCCAGCCGCGCCTGCATCGCCTGATGCTTCTGGGTTTCGGCATCGACCTCGGCACCGAGCGCCGTGACGTTTTGATGCGCACACAGGCAATAGCCGATTTCCGCCGGATCGGTGACCGGGCCGGTACCGGGCAGCGGGGTTTGCAACGGCGTCGTCTGGGCGAAGGCCGAACCGGCGGCGAGAGCGCAAAGAGCGGCGGTTGCGAATAGGATGGCAAAGCGTGCCATGGGCGTGAATCCTCCAACGAAAAGGGCGGCGGCGGCGAAAGCCTTGGGCCCAATGTAGGAACGCCGGAGCAGCCAAACCATTGCACGCAAGAAAAAAGGGCCCCCGAACCGGGAGCCCTTCCTTCGGCTGTTGCCTGGACGCTGCTGTTAACGGAGCAGGGTCAGGATCGAGGCGTTCTGCGTACCGGTCACCGACAGCGACTGGATGCCGATCTGCTGGCGGAGCGTCAGAGCCTGGGAGTTCGCCGCCTCGACGGTCAAGTCGGCGAGGGTCAGCTTGTCACCGCCGGCCGAGAGCGTCGCCGCGTAATTGGCGGAGAAGACCGAACGGGCCTGCAGGATGTCGACGTTCGTACCGAGGGCTGCGGTCAATGCCTGGTTCTGGCTGATCGCGGCACTGAGACGATTGTCGCTCTGGGTGAAGATGACGGCCGCTTCCGAAGCCGTGACCGAGCCCGTGCTGCTGCTGAGGTTGAGCTGCGAGAAGCCCGAGATCGAGCCGCCGGCGCCGGACGAGGCAACGACCGCCGAGAAGTTCAGCGTGCCGTCCGACTTGAACGCGATCGCCGACCCGGTGAAGAGCGAGTTGGCGTTGCCGGCAGCGGTCGAGGCGAACGAGTAGCCGTGGATGGTGAAGGTCGCAGCCGTCCGCTCGGAGAACTGCGTGGTCAGGGAGGCGCTGGTGCTGGTCAGCAGATTCAGGCCCTGGTAGGAGGCGTCCTTGACCAGCTGAGCCAACTGCTGGGCAATGTTCTTGAACTGAACCGTGGCCGAGACGCGGTCGGAGAGAGTGGCACCACGGGCACCTTCGAGCACGCCCTGGAGCTGCTTCAGCAGGCCGTCAACGGCCGAAGTCGCATTCAGTGCGGCCTGAACCGACTGGATCGACTGATCGATGTTGGCCTTGCGGGTCAGGATTTGGCTGGACCGGTCATAGAGCGACTTGGACCGGAAGTAAGCAACCGCATCGTCAGCAGCCGAATTCACCTTCTTGCCGGTGTTCAGCTCTTCCTGCGTCGTATTGAACAGGGTGGACGCCTGCGTCAAGGACTGCAGGGTCTGGGTTTGGGTCGAAGTAAGCGTAATGCCAGACATGGTTCTAATCCTTTAAGGATTTTAGCCGGAGGGCTTAGCCCAACGGTTTCCCCATTTGGGGAGGGTAGTGTTCGACGGGAGAGAGGAAATTTTTTCCGCCCGGCACCCCGTCTGAAGACCATTTAGGCCTCAAATCCTGACGAAGAAGTTAACAAGCTCACATTTCTCTAAAATTTTTTGTATCGAGGATTTCCGCCATTTTTGAGGGCTTCAAGCTCTTAAATTTAGATTTTTTCCCAGAGAAGCCAAGGACTTCGAACCGCCTACTTCTGGGTCACCTCGGCATTTATTGCCGCCCAGTCCGGATGCTGGCGCATCAAATTCGCGATGTCGGTCCAAGAAAAATCGAGGCCGGTCGGCGCGAAATTTTCTATGATCCGCCGCACCAGTTCGAAATCTTCCGGCGTGTCCACGGTCCAGCGATAGGTCTGCTCGAGCGGCCCCGTCGACAGGAAGCGCGCGGCATAGCGCTCGACATGGCGCCGGATGAACGGCGTCACATGTTCGCGATCCTCCCTCAAGCTCGCCTCGCGATGGGCCTCATCGAGCGCCTGGCGGCTGAATACCTCGCAATCGAGGCCACGCGGAAAGGTGCTGACGTCGAGACTGGCGTAATGACACTCCTCGCCGGCACTCTCGAACAGGCCAATCGCGCGATCGACCAGGGCGGGGTCGATCACCGGACAGTCCGATGTCACCCGCACCACCGTCGCGGCGCCGGCGAATGCTGCTGCCCCGGCGAAGCGTTCGAGCACGTCCTGTTCGGACCCGCGGAACACCATGACACCGGCCTGCTCCGCGATCTCGACGATCGCGTCGGCGGCGGGCTCCGGCGTCGTGGCGACGACGATGTGATCGATCCGGCTCGACTGTTTCAGGCGCTCCAGATGCCAGCGCAGCATCGGCTTGCCGGCGATCGGCCGCAGTACCTTGGCCGGCAGCCGATAGGAATTGATCCGGGCCTGGGTGATGCAGACGACCGGCCGCGCCGCCGTCGTCTCGCTCATCGGGCGCTCTCCGGGCCGATCATCGACCAATCGAGCGGCTCGCCGCGCTTCAGGTGCCGTGTCGCGATCCGGCCCAGCACGTCGGGCAGGTGTTTCGGCAGCATACCGAAGCCGGGGCGGATCGACCGCACATTGACCTCGGTCAGGCTGGCGCCGGCCGCGATATCCTCGACGACATAGAGCGAGCGGCGCACCAGGCGCCCCCCGCCCTCGCCCGGGCTCACGCCATAGTCGACCCGTCCCAACGCCGCCCAGGCGGCGCGGCAGGCCGCGACCATCTCCTTCAATTCGGACGCTTCGAGCGAGAAGGCCGAATCCGGCCCACCATCGGCGCGCGCCAGCGTGAAATGCTTTTCGATGGCGACGGCGCCGAGCGCCACGGCCGCGACCGGCACGGCGACACCCATGGTGTGGTCGGACAGGCCGACCGGCACGTCGAACCCGCGCGCCATATGCGCCATGGTCCGGAGATTGGCCTCTTCCGGCGGGGTCGGATAGGCGCTTGTGCAATGGAGCAGCAGGATCTGCGTGGCACCCGCCCCCCGCGCGGCAGCGACGCCCTCCTCGATCTCGCCCAGGGTCGCGAGACCGGTCGAGATGATCAGCGGCTTGCCGGTCCGCGCCGCCCGGCGGATCAGCGGCAGATCGATCAGTTCGAACGACGCGATCTTGTAGGCGGGTGCCCCCAGGCTTTCGAGCAGGTCGATCGCCGTGCCGTCGAACGGTGAAGAGAAGATGCTGATGCCGCGGCGCTTGGCATGCTCGAACAGCGGCCCATGCCAATCCCACGGCGTATGGGCCTCGCGATAGAGATCATGCAGCGTGCGGCCGTCCCACAACCCACCTTCCAGGCGGAAGCCCGGGCCGTCGTGATCGATGGTGATCGTGTCGGCGGTATAGGTCTGCAGCTTGACCGCATCGGCGCCGGCCTCGGCGGCGGCGTCGATCAGGCGGAAGGCGCGCTCGATATCGCCGTTATGATTGCCCGACATCTCGGCGATCACGTAGGGCGGATGCGCGGGGCCGATCTTGCGGCCATCGATGATGACGTCTTCACTCACGGGACTGCGGCTCCAATCGTCCAGCATGGGAACCGGACCTTAGCGACGGCGTGGTTACCAGAGTGTTTGCACGGCGCCGATCAGGGCGTCCACCACCCGCTCGGCCCCTTCGATATCGATCAGGCCCCGGGTCTTGAGCGCCATCGCCTCGCGCCGCACCGGCTCGGCCCAGAGCGCCGCCGCCCGTTCCGCAATGACCTCGGCCGCGTCGGGCATACGCGCATCGAACGCCTCGCACCAGCCGTCGGCGACCGCAGCCGCGGCGCCGGCGACCTGATTTTCGGCGACGATCGCGATCAGCGCCGGCACGCCCAGGGCCGCGAGCTCGCCGATCGTGCCGCCGGCAGCGGAGACGGCGAGGCCGGCCCGCGCCATGAGCGGCCCCATTTCCATGGGATCCAGATGGATCGCGATCTGATCGCCGAGTGCCGCCACCCGCAGGGCCAGGCTGGCGCCGCCCGGCACGCTGCCGCCGATCACGACGTCGAGGGCGACGTCGACCCCGAGCAGCCGATCGAGCGCCGCCGTGACCGGCAAGGTCAGGCCGGCGGGATCGGCGCCGCCGAAACTGACCAGGATCGCGCGCCGCGCCGCAAGCGGATCGGCCGGCGCCGCCCAGGCCCGGCGCAGCTCCCGGCGCAGCAGGACATGTCGCGGCCCGGTCAGAAAGGTCGCGTCGGGTGCTGCCCGGCGCCATTTCCCGTCGGCCGGATCGGCGGCCGCGTTCAGCACCAGATCGGCATGCAGCAACACGCCATCGTCCTGATCCTGGAACGCCAGGATGGGCACGCCCGACGCGCGCAGCGCCAAGCGCCAGTCGGCACTCAGGTGATAGCCGTCGACCACGATGGCGTTGGCGCCCAGTTCGCGCGCGATGCCGAGCGTCGTCTGGGCCAGCGCGTCCGCCGTCGGATCGATCAGGCGTACCGGGATATCCTCGGCCGCCAAGCGTCGCAGGATTGACGGGGTGACTTCGGCCGCGACGAAGCAGACATCGAGACCGCGATCACGCAGCACCTCGGCGAGCGTCAGGCAGCGCATGACATGCCCCGTCCCCATCGTCGGCGTCGCATCCGCCCGGATCAGGATCATGGGCGTCAAATCGGGCATCTTACGCCGGCGTGACCACGGCCTGCGGCGGAATACCGGCCGTGGCCAGGCGATGGGCGACGGGGGTCGGGTTGGTCCGGCGGTAGATCTCAAATTCCGCCACCGGCAGCGGCTGGGCGAACAGGAACCCCTGGGCGTAGGGCACGCCACGCTTGCGCAGATATTCCAGCTGGCCGACCGTCTCGACCCCTTCGGCGATGATCTCCATATCGAGATCGCGCGCGAGATTGATGATCGAATCGACCACAGTGCGGGTGACCGCGTCGGTGCCGATCGCCTGCACGAACGACGCGTCGATCTTCAGATAATCGCCGTGGAATTTCTGCAAGTACGCGAGCCCGCTATGGCCGGTGCCGAAATCGTCGAGGGCGATGCCCGGCCCCATGGTGCGCAGTGCGTCGATCACCTTGCGCCCGGCGTCGTCGATCGGGAACCGCTCGGTCGCCTCCAGCACCAGCATCGCCGGCGACAGGTTGCGGCCGCTGAAGATCGCCCGGATGTCGTCGACGATCACCGTATCCTTGAACTGGATCGGCGCCAGATTGATCGAGATATGGAATTCGCGCGGCAGCTCGATGCCCTCGAAATCGTCGCGCACCCGGTTCATCAGCCAGCGCGTGACCGGGATGATGAGCTCGCTTTCCTCGGCGATCGGGATGAACAGGTCCGGCCGCACCAGGCCGCGTTCCGGATGGCGCCAGCGGATCAGCGCCTCGGCGCCGACGCAGCGGTCGTTCTGGATATCGATCAGCGGATGGTAATGCACTTCCAGCTCGCGCCGGCGCAGCGCCGCCTTCAGGCCGCGCGACAGGAACTGGCGATCGGTCACCCGCCGGGTCGTGAGCCAGACCAGCAGGACCGACAGGATGACGCCGGCCGTGCCGAACAAGGCGAGCTCGCTGCTGAACAGGCCCCAGACCGAAGAACCGGGCACCGTGACCGTCGCCTTCAGATCGAACTTGCGCGACGACCAGGTGAGCGCAATCGGCGCCAGGCCCATGTCCGCCAGCGGTTGGCCGGCCTCGCGCAGCAGGGTGCCGTCGCCCAGCACCACCTGAAGCGACGCGCTCTTGAAATTGAGCGGGGCCGCCAACTCGTCGAACAACGCCGGGTCCGCGACCGCGTCGATGCCGGCGCCATCGTCGCGGCTGTTGTCGACGATGATCGACGGGGTGCCCATCATGGCCGACGGGCCCATGCGTACGATCAGACCGCCGCGGCGGGTGTTGCCGACCTGACCGCTGATGTCCAGATCGGCGGGGCCGCGGCTGGTACAATAGAGCCGTCCGGCCGCGTCATAGAGACCGACCGTGCGCACGAGCGGCGATTCGTAGGTCATCCGGTCCAGGCGATGGACCGTCTCCGGATCGCAGCTGGCGCCGATCATGCCCTGGCGCTCGCGCAATCCCGTGGCGATCCGGTCGAGGAAGCGGTCGGCGTCGGAAACGGCGGTCTCCGCGGCCGCGGTCAGGCGGTTGTGCAGCTCCGTATCCGCGATCCGCCAGCACAGCCCGGATAGCAGCAGGATTGGCAGCAGAGCCGCCAACAGGACCAAAAGGCTCTCACGCGACCGCATCAACCCCCGCTTCGCCCCATCCATGCCGACAGACGACGTACAAGACTACCCGATGCCGGCGATTGTTACGAGGTCGCTTGAGATCCCTCTAGAGTCCGACGAGGGCGGCCAGATCGTCGAGGGTCTTGGCGCCATGCAGGCGCTCGCCCTCGATGATGATATCGAATTCGCGATCGACCATCGCAACGAAGGAGATGACCGCCAGACTGTCCCAATTGCCCACGTCGGCGAGGACGTCGCTGCCGGTAAGGCCTTCGGGCTCGACTTCCAGAACTTCGGCGACCAGGACAAAAAACTCGGCTTTATTCATGACACTCTCCGACAGGCTCGAATCCCGGTACGCTCCTAGATGAGCGGGCAAGCGTTAAGGGATGATTGAACAGGTGCCAAGTCTTTGGCCCGAAACGCAACCCAGCCGCGGAACTTCTGGGATTAACCGCAACTTAATCACCCTTGGCGCAGGGTCGCGGCGATGAAAAATGCGTTCCTGACCTACCGCCCGATCAGCCTGGACGACGCCGAAATGCTGTTGCGCTGGCGCACTGCGCCCAGCATCGGCCAGTACATGTTGACCGAGGTCGATCAGGATACCGATAGGCAGAGAAGCTGGATCGAGGCGACAAACGCCCGATCGGATATGGTTCACCGGATCATTCGAATCAAAGATGAGGATGTCGGCTATTGCTCCATCAAGATCACCGAGCCGGAGGCCCGGATCGGCACCGTCGGGATCTATATCGGCGAGACCCAGACGCCGACGAGCCTCAGCGCGTTCAATTTCATCCATATCTTGAACCATGCGTTCTATGCGATGGGCCTGCACAAGATCGTCAATCAGATCCTGGGCATCAACGATCGGCTGCTGCCGGCGCAGAAATTCAACGGCTATCGCCATGTCGGCACGCTGGAACAGCAGGTGCTGAAACACGGCCGATGGCTCGACATGCATATTTTCGAGCAGACCGCGCTGCATTGGTCGGGCTTCCGGTTGAAGTTCAAGGACTGGCGCGATCTGGACGGCACGCTGTGGCCGCCCGCACCCACCGAAAGCGGACCTGAGACATGATCGGCACCAAACTTCACGGCGTAGCCCTCAAGGGGTTGCGCGTGGCCGTGCCCGCGGCGACCCGCAGCCTGGAAGACGAAGGCCTGATCGAGACTGAGGCCGAGCGTAGCCGGTTGGCGAAATCCATCGGCATCAGCTCACGCCACATCGCCCGCCCCGGCCTATGCACGTCCGACCTGTGCCAGGTCGCGGCCGAAGGCCTGCTGGACCAGCTCGGCTGGGCGCGGGAGACGATCGACGTGCTGCTGTTCGTGACCCAGAGCGCCGACTACGTCATCCCGGCCACGGCCTGCGCGCTGCAAGCACGCCTGGGGCTGCGCAGTTGCCTCGCCTTCGACATCAACCTCGGCTGCTCCGGCTATGTCTATGGGCTCTGGACCGCGGGGTCGCTCTTGAAGACGCTGCAGATTCAGGGTCGCCCGGCCCGCGCGCTCGTGCTGGCCGGCGATATCAGCACCAGCAAGCTGATGCCCGGCGACCGCGGCACCATTCCCCTGTTCGGCGACGCCGGCTCGGCGACGGCGCTCGAGATCGATGCCGATGCAGGTGCGATCCATGGGCTGTTCGGCACCGACGGCACCGGCGCCGAACATCTGATCATCAAGGCCGGTGGCGTGCGCCAGCCGTTGGTGCCACCCGCGGTGCCGCATTCGCCCGAGGTACAGGAACAGCTGTTCCGCGATGCGCGCCTGCATCTGAACGGCACCGAGGTGTTCAATTTCACGCTCCGCCAGGTGCCGGCCCTGATTGAGGGCATCCTGGGCGAAGCCGGGATCGCCGCCGACGATGTCGATTATTTCCTGTTCCACCAGGCCAACGCCTTCATGCTGTCGCATCTGCGCAAAAAGGCGAAACTGCCGGAGGACAAGGTACCGCTGGCGATGGAGACATATGGCAACACCAGCTCCGCCTCGATTCCGCTGACCATCGCCGCCAAGCTCGCCGACCAGTTCGAGACGCCGAAGAGCTTGGTTTTGATGGGCTTCGGCGTCGGCTGGTCCTGGGGCGCAATCAAGCTCGACGTCGGCCCGATGCCGCCGCCGGCCGTCGTCGAGGTCCCGTGATGTATGAGGAACGGCTGGGCCTGCTCCCGTCCGACTATAATTATCGCGAGGATATTCTGGCGCTCGAGCTGGACCGGGTGTTCGGTAGCAGCTGGCTGTGCGTCGGCTTTACCGAGGACCTAGCCAACCACAACGACTTCATCAGTGCCGAGATCGGCCATCACGGCATTGTCGTGCAGAATTTCCGCGGCACGCTCAAGGCATTCCGCAACGTCTGTTCCCACCGCTTTTCGCGCATCCAGTGCCAGCGCCAGGGCAACCGGCCGCTGCAATGCCCCTATCATGGCTGGACCTACGATGCCGAGGGCAAGCCGATCGGCATCCCGTTCAACAATCAGCAATTCGGCTTCGATGAGGCCGACCGGCAGCGCCTGGCGCTCGATCACTACGACCTCGAGACCTGCGGCCGCTTCGTGTTCGTGCGCATGGCAAAGGACGGCCCGGACCTGAAGACGTTCCTCGGCGGCTGCTACCATGCGCTCGTCCATCTGACCGAGGTCTGCACCGACAAGTTCGAGGCGGTCTCGCTGGAGTGGGACAATAACTGGAAGCTGGGCATGGATAATGCCGCCGAGGGCTATCACGTGCCCCTGGTCCATGCTGAAAGCTTCGCGCTCATCCTGCAGCCCGACCTCAGCGTCTCGACCGATGCCGAGCATAGCCTCTATCGTGGCCAGCTGACCGAGCGCTCGCTGAAATGGTGGGGCACTGTCGCCAAAAGCATCGACCTCAAGCCGACGCCGCGCTATCCGGAATATGCGAATTTTTTGATATTCCCGAACATCGTTATCACGCTCAGCTACGGCGCTTTCATGACGTTCCAGACCATGGAGCCGATCGGCGCCAGCAAGATGCGGATCAACTCGACGGCTTGGCTGGCCCAGAACCGCGGTGGCGGCGCCCGTGGCATGGTGGTGGACCAGCTGAAGGCTTTCAGCCATCAGGTCCGCGAAGAGGACAGGACTATCTGCGCGCAGGTTCAGCGCGGCGTGCGCGACCGTCCCGATGGCCGGCCGAACATGCTGGGCGGGGTCGAAGCGCGCATCGCGCATTTCCAGCAGGCCTATGCCCGCCGCATGGGGTTGATCTGATGGAAATGCTGCGCCCGACCGCCGCCAGACCGGCGATCCCGTTCAATCCGCTGTCGCTCGAGGGGCGGCGCATCCTCGTCACCGGGGCGACCAGCGGCATCGGCCGGGCGACGGCTGTCTATGTCTCGAAATTGGGCGGCCAGGTCATCGCCACCGGCCGCAATCCGGCGCGGTTGCAGGAGACGCTCGATCTGTTGCCGGGCGACGGCCATCTCGGCACCTGCTACGACATGGCCGACATCGCCGGCATCACGCCCTGGCTGAAGGCGCTCACATCCGCCCACGGCACGTTGAATGGCATCGCCCATTGCGCCGGCATCCAGGCGACCATGCCGATCCGGCTCGCCGATGCGGCCTTCATGCAGGCGGCGCTGATGACCAATCTTGCCTCCGCCATGATGCTGGCCCAGGCGTTCCGCCTCAAAGCCTGTCACGGCACGCCGGCCTCGCTCGTGCTCGTCTCCTCCTCGGCAGCCCTCAAGACCGCGCCCGGCAATTCGGTCTATGCCGCCAGCAAGGGCGGCATCATCTCCGCCACCCGCAGCCTGGGCGTCGAGCTGGTGCGCGACGGTGTCAGGGTCAATTGCGTGGCCCCGGCCATGGTCGACACACCGATGTCGGACCAGTTCCGCAAGGTGCTGTCCGACGAGAATTTCCAGCGCGTCGTCGATCTGCACCCGCTGGGCCTGGGCCATCCGGACGATGTCGCCGGCGCCATCGCCTTCCTGCTGGCCGATACCGGGCGCTGGATCACCGGATCGATCATGACCGTCGATGGCGGGTTCCTGGCATGAGCACCGCCGCGGCTCGGGCCCCCTCGCGCAAGATCGATCTGCGCTATCTGACCAACCTCGAACGCGGCCCCGGCTGCTATCTGGAAATGGGCAGGCCAGAGGCGCCGCCGCTCGTCTTCCTGCACGGTTTCGGCGGCGATCTCCTGACCTGGCACTATTGCCTGGTCGCCTTCGCCAACCGCTTTCGGGTCATTGCCCTCGACCTGCCCGGCCATGGCCGCTCGACCATGGATGTCGGCACCGGCACCTTGGCCGAGATGGTGGCCTGGACCGGGGAGGCGCTGACCGCGCTCGGCATCGACGGCGCCCATCTGGTCGGCCATTCCATGGGCGGCAAGATCGGCATCGCGCTGGCGCTGGCATATCCCCACCGGGTGCGCAGCCTGCAGCTGATCGCGCCCGCGGGCTTGGGCGGTGATTTCGACCTGGCGCTGCTGACGCGCTTCACCGACTGCTCGACGCCCGACGCCGCGCTCGCCGTGGCCGAGCGGCTGGTCGGATCCGCCTCGCCCGCGCTGGTCGGTATGCTGGCGAAATCGCTGGTCGGCACCAAGGATCCGGCCCCGCAGCAGGCCGCCTTCGCGGCACTGCTGGGCCATGCCGCCACGATCGGCAGCAGCCTCGGCACCGAGGGCGTGCCCTGGGGCCGGATCGCCTGCCCGATCCAGGTCATTTGGGGTGAGCAGGACAGTATCCTGCCGCTGCCGGCGCCGTTCCGGCTGCCGCCTGGGGCCCCGTTCACCACGCTTGCCGGTGTCGGCCACCTGCCGCAGATCGAAAGCCCCGGCCGCGTCGTCCCGCTGCTCGACAGGTTCCTGCCATGATTGCCCAAGTCATCGCCGAATTGCAGCGCATCCTGGCCGACAAGGGCGAGGCCCATGGGCCGATCACGGCCGACTCTCTGCTGCTCGACGGCGATCTCGCGATCGACAGCCTGGATCTGGCGACGCTGGTGGTGGCGCTGGAGGAGCAGACCGGCCGCGAGCCGTTCAAGGCCGGCTTTCGCATGTTCACCACGGTCGGCGAACTGGCGGCGCTGTTCGACGAGGCCGCATGAGCCTGCCCGCCGCCTGGCTGCATCCCGATTTCCAGCTGACCGATGCCGCCGGCACCGTCATCGCCGTCGACCTGATCGCGGCCGCGACCCGGCTCGCCGATGAATTGCCGCTCTGGGGCCGCGCCGGCCTGGCCGCGACCGATACGCGTGCGATCCTGATCGCCCTGCTCGCCGCCGAAGCGCGCCAGACCGACCTGTTCCTGATCCGGGATGCCAGTACCGGTACCGAGATCGGCTATCGGATCGAGGGCGAAGCGGCGTTCGAGGTCGCCCCGGACGCGCCGGACGGTCACGGTCTGGTCTGGCTGCAGACCTCCGGTTCGACCGGACGGCCGAAATGGGTCTCACACCGGCCCGAAGATCTGCGCGCGCGCATCGCCGCCGGCCAGCCCCATGCGCGCTGGCTGCTGAGCTATGCCGCCGGCGGTTTTGCCGGGTTGCAGGTGATCCTGTCCGCGGCGATCGGCGGCCATCATCTGGTGGCAGCCGACCATGCGTCGATCGGCGATCTGGCGGCGCTTGCCGCCGCCCATCAGATCACGCATCTGAGCGGCACGCCGACCTTCTGGCGGGCGTTCCTGATGGCGCTCGGGACCGCCGAGCTGCCGCTCGCGACCGTGACGCTCGGCGGCGAGGCGCCGGACCAGGCGTTGCTCGATCTGCTGCGCCAGAAATTCCCCACCGCCCGCCTGCGCCACCTCTATGCGACCACGGAGCTGGGCACGGTGTTTTCCGTCGCCGACGGCCGGGCAGGCTTTCCGGCCGCTTGGCTCGACAAGGGGCTCGCCATCACCGAACACGAGACGCTCGCGGTCATCCGCGACGGCGTGCAGCACGACACCGGCGACCGGGTCGCCCGTGTCGGCGACCGCCTGCTGTTCCGTGGCCGGCTCGACGCGATGGTCAATATCGGCGGGGTCAAGATCTGGCCGGAAGAGATCGAGGCGCATCTGCTGCAACTGCCGCTGCTGCGCGACGCGCTGGTCACGCCCAAACCCAACCCGATCACCGGCACGATCCTGATCGCCGATCTGGTGCTGGCCGATCCGGACGCGCGGGCCGCGGCCGAGCCGCTGATCAAGGCGCATCTGGCGCTCTTGCCGCGGGCCGCGCGCCCGGCAATGATCCGATATAAGACGGCATTGCCGACCGGCCAGACCGGCAAGAAATTGAGGGTGCCATGAGTCTCGTCATCGTCAGCGGCGCCAGCCGCGGCCTGGGCCTGGCGCTCGTGACCGACCTGCTGGCCCATGGCTATGCGGTCGCGGCCTGCAGCCAGACCGAATCGGACGAGCTCACCCAACTGAAGGCTGCCAACGGCGACCGTTTCGCCTGGACCAAGGCCGATGTCGGTCAGCCGGACGAGATCGAGCGCTTCGTCACGCAAGCCCTCGCGCAATTCCCGGGCATGCCGCTCTGGGGCCTGGTCAACAATGCCGGCACCGCCGTCGAGGGCATTCTGTCGACCCTGCCGGTGGTGGAGATCGAGCGCGTGCTGCAAGTCAACCTGACCGGCGCCATCTGCCTCGCCCGCGCCGTCCTGCGCCAGATGCTGCGCAAGCCCGGTCCCGGCCGGATCATCAACATCAGCTCGATCACCGGCTCGCGCGGCTATACCGGTCTCTCGGCCTATGCCGCCAGCAAGGCCGGCCTGGACGGCTTCACCCGTGCCGTCGCGCGCGAGGTCGGGCGCCGGGGCATCACGGTCAACAGCGTGGCGCCCGGCTATATGGCGACGAAACTGTCGGGCACGCTGGCGCCGGGGCAGTTGGACCAGATCGTGCGGCGCACGCCGATGAACCGGCTCTGCGAACTCTCCGACGTCGTGCCGGTGGTGCGGTTCCTGCTGTCGGAGGACGCGCGCTTCGTCACCGGCCAGACCATCACCGTCGATGGCGGCTTGACCGCGTGACGACCTTCGGCCTGCCCGCCCCGCGCCTCGCCGGCCTGGTCTCGGCCCTGCCGGCCCATGTCGAGGCGAACGCCGATCTGGCCGACCGGTTCGGGGCGGAGACGATCGCCAAGATCATCGCCGCCACCGGCATCGAGCGCCGGCCGGTCGCCCGGACCGAGACGGTGGGCGAACTGGGCATCCTCGCCGCCCGGCAGTTGCTCGACCGCCTGGCTTGGGCACCGGAGACGGTCGATCTGGTCGTGGTCGTGACCCAGACGCCGGATTATCCGATGCCGGCGACCGCCTGCCTCATGCAGAACGCGTTGGGGCTCGGCAAGCATGTCGCGGCCTTCGATCTGGCGATGGGCTGTTCGGGCTTCGTCTATGGCCTGTCGGTCGTCTCGTCGCTGCTGGCCGCCGGTGCCGCCCAACGCGCGCTCTTGGTGACCGGCGACATCACTTCGCACCTGATCGGCCCGGACGACCGGTCGCTGGCGCCCTTGTTCGGCGATGCCGTGTCGGTGACCGCCCTCGAAGCGGGCGGCATCGGCCGCATCAGCTTCGACCTGGGCAGCGACGGCTCGGGTGCTCCGTATCTCACCTGCCGCACCGGCGGCACTGTCGAGCCGGGCCCGGCGCGGCTGTTCATGGACGGGACCCAGGTCATGGCCTTCTCGCTGAAGCAGGTCCGCCCCTCGATCCAGCGGGTACTGACCGAGGCCGGCAAGGCAATGGTCGACGTCGATCATGTCGTACTGCATCAGGCCAACGCCATGATGCTGAAGACGCTGGGCCAGAAGATCGGGGCCTCGCCGGAACAGCTGGTGGTGGCCGTGAAGGACTATGGCAACACCAGTTCGGCCTCGATCCCGCTTGCGCTGACCGACTGCCTGGCCGGCAGTGCCGGGATTCGGCGGTTGCTGTTGAGCGGGTTCGGAGTCGGCTGGTCGTGGGGGAGTGCCTATTGGGAGACAGCGGTGCCCGGTGTGTGTGCGGTCGTGCGCGGTTGAGTTAGCGCGGTAGCGGAATGAAGCCGATGTTGACGGCTTCACCCGGGCCGTGCTCCCGGTAGAAAGGCACGGCGTCGCGATAGTCGGGCCTCCAGAACCGATCGTTGACCGCCGGGATGCGAACGACCCGGTAGAATGAGGAAAGCTCCTCGAACAATTGCTGTTCTGCCTCGGTTCCGGACGCCTCCATCACCATCGTAGGGCGATATCGCGCAATCAGGTTCGACGCACCCTTGACCACAGCCACATCATGTCCCTCGACGTCGATCTTCACGAATTCCGGTGCGACTTGATTCTCGGCGCACCATTCGTCGAGCGTGACGCAGTCGATATCGACACTTCGGTCGGTCACCCGATCGAGTGAACTGGCGGTGGCGGTTATATCCGCGCCTGAAAGATGCAGCGGCACTGTCTGTCGCCTGTCGCTCACCGCATAGGGCACCAGCGTGATGTTGCCATAGGCTTGCGTGATCGACGTGAAACGCTCGAACAGTTCCGGGTTCGGCTCGAACGCGTAGACATGGCGAGCGGACCTGGCAAACAGGATGGCCGTATCGCCGACGTTGGCCCCGACGTCGAGGCAGATCGCGCCGCGCGGCACAAACCGATCGACGAACCGCCGCAGCATCATGATTTCCTTGTGGGTCGTGGGCCCGGCAAGAAACGCGCCATTGACGTAGCGCTGGACACCAAGCCCCTGGAGGATCTTCTCGATCTCCAGGTAATAGATCGATGCGATCACGATCAAATCGTTCGGTCCGACGGTGGCGCTGATCGCGCTGGGCGGTAGGCAGTCGAGAAAATTCACCTGCCCGCTCTTGAACGTATCGAAATACCCCGCGACCAGATGGCCACGTGCCGCGAGCAGGCCATGTGCCGTGGTGCCGGTTACGCTCGCGCCATAAATGAAGTAGCGCTCGGCATAGGGCAATTGATCGAGATCGATCGGAGTAAACACGCCACCGGCTCCTGTCGGTCGCAGAGACCAAATTACGCAGATAGATAAAACGCCGTGGGTAAATTAAGCGCGAAAGAGCCATCGCGCTTCAAGCGTTGATATCAATCCCGGGTTAGGACGAGTGCTCCGGACGAACTACGACACGGCAACGCTATGACCGTTAAGGATTTTTTTAACGGACACGCCGTTACATCGCTTTATTGTCTAGCGGCTCGACGTCGGACATCGGGTGCGAAGGGGTGATCGGTTCTTGAGCCGATCGGCCTTCATATGGCGCGTAGAACGCGCTAGGAATTGAGCCCTAAAGGGAGCTGTGTATGGCCATGACTATCAAGAAAGTCCTCATCACCGGCGGCGCCGGCTATGTCGGTCACCGTCTGGTGCCGGCCCTGCTCTCCGATGGCTACGAGATCGTCGTCTACGATACGAACTGGTACGGCTGCTTCCTCGAGCCGACGGCGGGCCTGACGCTGATCGAGGCCGACATCCGGGATACCGCGCGGCTCAGGGCCGCGATGACCGGCATGGATGCCGTCATCCATCTCGCCTGCATCTCGAACGACCCGAGCTTCGAGTTGAATGAGAGCCTGAGCCGGGAGATCAATTTCGACTGTTTCGAGCCGATGGTGATCGCCGCCAAGGCCGAGGGCGTCAAGCGCTTCATCTATGCCTCGTCGAGCTCGGTCTACGGCGTTTCCGACGCTCCGGAAGTGACCGAGGAGCATCCGCTCGTCCCGCTGACGCTCTACAACAAGTTCAAGGGCATGTGCGAGCCACTGCTGTTCAAGCACCAGTCGCCCGATTTCGTCTGCACCACGATCCGCCCTGCAACCCTGTGCGGCTACAGCCCGCGCATGCGGCTCGATCTGTCGGTCAATATCCTGACCAACCACGCGGTCAACAACGGCAAGATCACCGTGTTCGGCGGCAGCCAGAAACGCCCCAATCTGCATGTCGAGGACATGGTCGATCTCTATCGGCTGATGCTGACCGTGGACGCGGACAAGATCGCCGGCGAGACCTTCAACGTCGGCCAGCAGAACCATACCATCAGCGAGATCGCCGAAATGGTGCGGGCCGTGGTCGAGCAGGAATTTCCGGGCAAGGCGCCGATCGACATCGTGACGACGCCCAGCAACGATCTTCGCTCCTATCACATCAGTTCCGAGAAGATCGCACGAGCGCTGGGCTTCCGCCCGAAGCGCGGCATCGAAGATGCCGCTCGCGACCTGTGCGAGGCGTTTCGCACCGGCAAGCTGCCGGACAGCATGAGCGATCCGAAGTATTTCAACGTGCAGACGCTGAAAGGCCAGAAGGCGGCCTGACCGCGGGTGCGGGATCACACCTCCCGGACGAGGTCCCGCACCGTCTCGAACGCTTCGGCCGCCGAACAACCGACGGCGGCGCCTCGGAGGAGTGCCAGGGCACGGCATGCGTCCAGCGACCGGGCATGGGGTGCCGCCTTGAGATCCGACGCGTAGCAGGCAATCGCGGCGATCTTCGCCTCTAGCGTCGTACCGATTTCGACGAACCGCACCGGCCGGAACGCAGGTCCCGTCGACCATTCGCTGCTCGACAGGATTTCATAGGCGTAGACCGCCTCGACCGAACTGCCCGGCAAGGCGCGCGACGCCGTCGCCGCCGCCTGGAACGCCACCCGGTGGTCATTATGCAGGCCACCGCCCCAGGGCACGTAGATCGTCTGAGGATGATGCTGCCGCACCGCGCTCTCGACGGCGGCAACCAAGCCGGCCAACGGCGTTTGATCGGAATTGTTCTCGACGAAGCCGGCAAAGCGCGGCGGTCTGGTGCCGAGAACGCCGGCTGCCCGGACGGCCGCCAGCCGTCGAGGTTCGTCGGTGCCGGTCCCGTCTCCGAACAGCACGAGCGTCTCGACCGCGTCGCCGGCCTTGGCGTGGCGCGCCATCGTCCCACCGACGCCTAGCGCCTCGTCGAGCGCATGCGGTGCGACGACGAGGATCCGGCGCAGGGTTTCAGCCGCCATAAAAGCGATTGACGCAATCGGCGACATAGCCGATCTGGTCGTCGCTCAGATTCTGATGATGCGGCAGCGCCAGGACGCGCCCACATTGCGCTTCGGCAACCGGCAGGCTGCCGGGCCCATATCCCAGCGACGCCGCCGCCTTATGCAGATGCAGCGGCGTGCCGTAGTAGATCAGGGATTCGATGCCATGTTCGCTCAGATAGGCCTTCAGGCGGTCGCGGTCGTCTGCCTGGGTGATGAACATGACGTAGGCCGGTTGTTCGCCCGGCGTCTCGTTCGGCAGCGTGATCGGCCCCGGCTTGATCAGATCGCGGTAGAGTTGTGCGTTGTGCCGGCGCCGGGCGACGATATCGTCGAGACGGTCCAGGCGGAACTTCAGCACCTCGGCATGCAGCGAATCCAGGCGCGAGTTCACGCCATACATCACGCAATTGTCCCGGTCGGCCAGGCCGTGATTCCGGTAGAGCCGGACCTTGGCCGCGATCTCGTCGTCGTCGGTCACCATGAAGCCGCCGTCGCCGAGCGCGTTCAGGTTCTTCAACGGATGGGCCGAAAAAGTGCCGACCCGACCGAAGGTGCCGCCGTGGCGTCCGTCGCGATAGGCGCCCATGGTCTGGGCCGAATCCTCGATCACCGCCAACCCGTGCCGCTGGGCAATCTCCAGGATCGGCGCCATGTCGGCGATGCGCCCGGCCCAATGGACCGGCATGATCGCCTTAGTCTTGGGTGTGATCCGCCGCTCGATTTCAGCCGGATCGATATTCTGGTCGGCGCGCACGTCGGCATAGACCGGCGTGCCGCCGACATGAACGATCGAGGCCGTCGAGGCGACGAAGGAAATCGGCGTTGTGATGACCTCGTCGCCCTTGGAAATGCCCAGCGCCCAGAGCCCGAGCATCAGCGCGTCGGTCCCGGAATTCAGGCCGATGCAATGCTTGGAGCCGATATAGGACGCCGCCTTCTGTTCGAACTCGGTCACCTCTTGAGTGAGGATGAAATGGCCGGCGGACAACACCCGCTCGACGCAGGCCATGAGCTCTTCCCGCTCTTCCGCGAAGCGCTGCTTGAGATCGACGAAGGGGACTTTGACTTGGGTCATGAAGGCCTGCCGCGGTAGAAGGAACGCACCGTTTCAATCACATAATCCTGCTCTTCCCGGCTGAGGTGCTGGTCGACCGGAAAGGAGATGACCGTCTTGGCGTGACGGTCCGTCACTGGAAAATCGCCGTCGACATGCCCGAGGAACTCGATCGCCTTCTGTCGATAAATCGGGATCGGGTAGTGGACCTTGGCCTCGACACCATGCTTCAGGCAATGCTCGAGCAGCGCCTCGCGGCGCTCGGCGAAGATCATGTACAGGAGATAGACATGCCGCATCCGCGGGTCGCGGCGCGGCAGGCGAACGCCCGGAATATCCCGCAAGCCCTCATCGTAGTAGGCCGCATTGTCCGCGCGGCGGGCCACGATGTCGTCGATCTGACGCAGGATCCAGCGGCCGACGACAGCCTGGGTCGAATCGAGGCGGGAGTTGTAGCCGAGGATCTCCATTTCGTCGCGGTTCTTCAGCCCGTGATTGCGCAGCAGCCGCAGCTTGCGATCCATCTCGTCGTCGTTGGTGACGACGACGCCGGCATCGCCCCAGACGTTGATGATCTTCAACGGATGCATCGAGAAGGCGGTGGCGATACCGAAGCCGCCGACCGGCTCGCCGTCGACGCGGCCCATCAGGCTTTGACAGCCGTCCTCGACCACGGGCAGGCCGTGACGCCGGGCGATCTGCATCAGGCGCGGCATGTCGAGCACGTCGCCGGTCAGGTGCACCGGCATGATCGCCTTGGTCCGCGGGCCGATCGCTGCTTCGAGCTGCGCCAGATCGATGCCGAACGACTCATCGCAGTCGACGAAGCGCGGCGTGGCGCCGACCTCGGCAATGGCGCCGACCGTGGCCCAGAACGTGTTCGCTGCCGTGATGACCTCGTCGCCGGGCCCGAGCCCCAGCGCCTTCAACGGCAGCTTGAGCGCATCTGTGCCCGACCCGACGCCGATCGCGTGGCGCACACCGACCTTGTCGGCGAATTCGCGCTCGAACTGGCCCACCACCTTGCCAAGGGTGAAGTCGCCGCTGCGTACCAGCGCACGCAACTCGTCGAAGATCTCTTCCGGCTCCGCGAACTGCTGGGCAAGCGGTGAATAGCGGACATGACTGACCGCACCAGACGAGGACGGCTTTTCGGATTGTGCCATGGGGTCAGAAGGGTCCTTTGAAAAACGGATCCGGTACGTCTGGCGGCAGGCCGCCGCGGGCCTGGATCAGGGCAGCCTGGACCGAGGCGACGGCATCGTCGGCCAGCCCCATCTGACGGCCGACGGCAGCGACGATCCCGACCGCGTCCGGATAGACGCCCGGGACCATGCCGCGCGAGCTGGGCGTCGGATGTTCCGGCATGCCGAGGCGGATGGGGGCCGATTTGAGCGCGCCGAATCGGCGGGTCGTCACCTCGGCCACAATCTCCGCCCCGATGCCATAACGCCACCAGCCGGTATCGATCGTCACCAGCCGACCGGTGCGGCCGACCGAGTCCAGGATCAGGTCCGGCAGCAGCGGGCGCAGCACCCGCAGATCGACGACCTCTGCCTCGACCCCGATGGCGGCCAGCGCGTCGGCGGCGCGCAGCGCTTCGAGCGTGGCGTAGGACGTGCCGACCAGCGTCACGTCCCGCCCGGCCCGGACGATGCGCGGACCGTCGAGCGCTTCGATGCCGTCGCCCTCGGGCACGGCCCCGGTCGAATAATGGCACCAGCGATGCTCGATCACGATGACCGGGTTATCGTCGCGGATCGCCGCGATCAGCATGCCTTTGGCATCGCGCGGAAGGGTCGGCATGATGACCTTGAGCCCGGGGAAATGCGCAAAGATCGATTCGAGGCTTTGCGAATGCTCCGGCCCCTGGCCCCAGCCACGACCGATCACCAGGCGGATCACCAGGGGCACGCTGTGCCGTCCGCGGCTGATGTAATGAGCCTTGGCCGCGTTGTTCACGATCTGCTCGACCGCGAGCAGCGCGAATTCGACCCGGTGGAAATTGATCACCGGCCGCTTGCCTGAGAGCGCCGCACCGACGGCGACGCCGACGAGCGCGTTCTCGGACAGGGGCATCTCGATCAATTGATCGGCGCAATGGATGCCCAGCCCCTTGGTCGTGCCATAGACGCTGCTGGGATCGGCGATGCCTTCCGCCAGGAACAGCACGTTGCGGTCGCGCTTGCCGCATTCGGTCAGCGCCTCCCGCACCGCATCGGCATAGCTGATGATGCGGGTCTTGGCCTCGCCGGTTTCGGACAGGACGGACTCAGGCATAGACATGCTCCCAGGCATCGGCCGGCACCGGCAGCGGCGACTGGGCGGCGAAGCGGAATGCCGCCTCGATCTCGGCCTGCAGGCGCCCGGTCATCGCGGCCTCTTCCGCCGCCATGTCGACGCCGCTCGCCGCCAGCGCTTGCCGCAACCGTGCGATCGGATCGCCGAGGCGCCAGTGCTGATACTCCTCCTCGGTGCGATAGCCGATGTGATTGTCGAAATTGGGGCCGCAATGCTCGCGCCATCGGTAGGTATCGAGCAGCAGGAAGCCGGGTCCCCGGCCGGCACGTGCCGCGGCGGCGGCCGTTTCCGTCGCCGCCAGCACCGCATCGACGTCATTGCCATCGACATGGTAGGTCGCGATCGAATGGGCCTTGGCCAGATCCTCGATCGGGCGATTCGGCTGGCGCTCATGCAGCGGCGTATAGACCGAATAGAGATTGTTCTCGCACACGAACAGCACCGGCAGGGAGCGCAGGGCCGCGAAATTGGCGCTTTCGTGGAACACCCCCTCCTCGACCGTCGCATCGCCGAAAAAACAGGCGCTAACCCGATCGCGGCCATCGAGCGCGTCGGCCAGCGCCGAGCCGACGGCCAGCGGAATCGAACCGCCGACGATCGGAATGCTGGCGACCAGGCCGACATCCGGATCCTGCAGATGCATCGAGCCGCCGCGGCCGCCGATGCAGCCGGTCGCCTTGCCGTAAAGCTCGGCCAGCATCGCCGGCAGCGAGCCGCCCTTGGCCAGGTAGTGCGCGTGGCAGCGGTGGGTGCTGAACACGAGATCGTCAGGTCTGAGGCCCTGGCACACGCCGACGGCCGCCGCCTCCTGGCCGATCGACAGATGGACCGGGCAGCGCATTTCCTGCTCGCCATAGCGGTCGGCAATGGCTTCCTCGATCAGGCGGATCCGCAGCATATCGGCGAAAAGACTGAGCCCACGCGCCGGGCTGTTCGAGTGTTCCAATCCTGCTGGCATCGCGTCGCTTTTCCCGTCCCTTTCGGCATGGACGCCGGTCCGTGCCGAAACATCCTTTACCATCGGCATTGATAAGATGCGAAAATGCTTTACGGGACCCTAAGCTGTCGGAGCGCGTCGTCGGAAGACCTTGATGCGACAACGAAAGAGAGGATGTGTGGCAGGCGCGCGTTGGTTGATCATCGGCGGTTCCGGCTATGTCGGAACCCACCTGCGCCGGCAACTCGGCCCCGCCGCGCTCGCGACCTTCAACCGCGCGCCATTTCCGGGCGGCGTGCCGTTCGATGGCCGCAAAGAGCGCCTTTCCGACCAAGTGCTGAAGGCCGCCCCCGATGCCGAGGCGGCGTTCATCCTGCAAGGCATCTCGAACATCGACGCCTGCGCCCGCGATCCCGCCGGCAGCCACGCGGTCAATGTCGAGGCGGTCGTCCGCATCGTCGAAGACCTGACCGCGGCCGGTATCCTGCCGGTGTTCACCTCGACCGACGGCGTGCTCGACGGCACCGGCCATCTGGTCGACGAGCACGAGCCCGCGCGCCCGCTGATGACCTATGGCCGGCAGAAGGCCGAGGTCGAGGCCTATCTGGCGGCCTGCCCGGAACGATCCATCACGGTCCGGCTGTCGAAGGTGGTCGGCACCGACCGGCATCCGTCGAACATGCTGTCCGGCTGGCTCGACCAGCTCGAACAGGGCGCCCCGATCAAATGTGCCAGCGACCAGGTGTTCTGCCCGATCCTGGCTGCCGATGTCGCCGAGGCGCTCGTGCGTCTGGTCGAGAGCGGTGCGGACGGGCTCTACAACCTCGGCGGCCCGACACCGCTCGGTCGCCGGGAATTGCTCGATCTGTTGGTGGCGGAGATGCGGCGTTACCGAGAGGTTTCGGCCGTGATCGAGAGCTGCCTGCTCAACGATCTGCCGTTTCTGGAGCCGCGGCCCATCGATCAATCGATGGATATCGCCAAGCTGGTGCGGACGACCGGCTGGCAGCCGAGCGGCATGGCCGAGGTCTGCCGCCGCGCCGTGGCGGAGCGTTACGGCCCGGCCGCGTAGTAGCGCTTGGCCTGGGCCGTAACGGGCGACTGGTTGAGCGGTTCGTAATAGTCGGCATGGACCGAGCGCTGCCACTCGATCGGCGCCAGCGAGTTTACCAGGCGGATATCGGTCGAGAGCCGTGTGCCGGCCCCGGCGTTGATCGATTGGCCATGCACCAGCGACAGGCTGAAGATCAGCATCTCGCCGAGCCGGATCGGGATCGGCTGCATGCGGGCCTCGACATCGCCCAGCAACGCCTTGGGCGCGTAGGGAAAGCCCAGCTTGTGCTTTTGCGAGCCCTTGGTCACGACCGGGTCGGGCTTCTGCTCGAATTGGAAAGCGGACTCGGGCTGCAGATGCGAG
>Ga0302311_10000273_pt1 | contig 65441 bp, 54 predicted proteins | sample III_Palsa_N1_3_FD_200449 | JGI IMG/M metagenome (GOLD analysis project Ga0302311, IMG submission 200449) | Peat permafrost microbial communities from Stordalen Mire near Abisko, Sweden - III_Palsa_N1_3 | ecosystem: Environmental > Terrestrial > Soil > Palsa > Peat permafrost | place: Sweden... | reverse complement strand
CATGCGCGCGCCAGGTGACTGGCTCGTCAGGCTGGATATCGCCGTAGAGATCGGCGCCCATCGGCAGCGCGCTTGGCACGGTAGGTTGCAAAGGGATCGCCTTGGCTACGAGCGGAGTGTCATATGGCCCTCAGGCCGCTGGACGGGACCGCGCGCTACGGACGCCTCGCCGCGCTCTTGTCCCGCGCGGCGCGGAACTCGCTGTCTGCGCTCCAATTGGGCCATTCGCGATCCGTCGCCAGCTGATCGCCCACGGCATAGGCCAGACCGAGCGTCTGGATCACGCCCTGCCAGTTCCAGTCGGCCTGCCACTCGTCGGAGGGCTGGTGATAATGATCGCGGACATAGCTCTGGTACAGCGCATCGCCGCGCGCACGGCCGCCCTCGCTCAGGTCACGGCCGGATTCGACGCTGACCGCCGGGACGCCGCGCTTGGCGAAGGAGAAATGGTCGGAGCGGTAGAAATGCCCCGCCGCCGGATCGGGATCAGGGGTGAAGGCGAGCCCGCGCTGCTTGCCCTGCGCGACCAGATCGTCGAGCAGCCCGAGCTTGGCGCTCCCCGATATCGTAAAGTCATGCGCCGCGCCGTAGACCGAGAGCGCATCCATATTGATGTCGGCCACCGTCGTCGCGAGCGGATAGACCGGGTTGGCGGCATAATATTCCGAGCCGAGCAGCCCCTTCTCCTCGGCGGTCACCGCCATGAACACGATCGATCGCTGCGTGCGCGGCGCCTGGGCGAACGCATGGCCGAGTTCGATCAGCGCGCTGACCCCCGTCCCGTTGTCGACCGCGCCGTTGTAGATGCGGTCGCCGCGCGCGTCGGGCGCGCCGACACCAAGATGATCCCAATGCGCGGTGTAGAGCAGCGTCTCGTCCGGATGCGTCGCGCCCGCCAGCCGGCCGAGCACGTTGTGCGAGCGGATCACGGCGACGTCAGCGGCATAATGCGCGCTGAACGTCGCCTTGAGCGGCACCGGCTGGAAGTCACTGCGCTGCGCCGCACGTTTCGCCGCATCGAAGTCGAGGCCCGCGCCCGCGAACAGCTTCACCGCGAGATCGCGCTGGATCCACGCCTCGAGCGGGGCGTGGGCCGCCTTCGGGCTGGCGCGCACGATATCGAACTGCGGATTGGTGTTCGAGTTCTTGACCGTCGCCCAGCCATAGGCGGCGGGTGCCGTCTCGTGGACGATCAGGACGCCGGCCGCGCCGCGCCGCGCCGCTTCCTCATATTTGTAGGTCCAGCGTCCGTAATAGGTCATCGCCTTGCCGCCGAAGGCGCCCTCGCCGGTCTCGAAATCGGGATCGTTGACGAGGACGACGGCGATCTTGCCGTGCAGGTCCAGCCCCTTGAAATCGTCCCAATGACGCTCCGGCGCGGTGACGCCGTAGCCGATGAACACCAGCGGCGCCGTGTCGATGTCGACGCGCTTGGCACCGTCGAGCGGCGCGCGCACCGCGATTTCACTGCCCTGCGTCAGCGGCATCTTGAGGCCGCCGATCGCGACCGCGAGGTCCGGCTGGCCGACGATCTCGGACCGGAGCAGCGGCACGTCCTGCGTCCACTGGCGCTTGCCGTCGACGAGCGAACCGCCCGGCTGCAGACCCGCCGCCTTCATCTGCGCGACGATATAGTCGACCGTCTTCGGCTCGGCCGGCGTCGCGGGCCCGCGCCCCTCGAACGCGTCCGACGAGATCGTGCGATCCACCTGCGACAACCGCTCCGCACTGAAGGTCGGCTGGGGCGGTGCGGCCGCGATCGAGAGTGCGGCGGTCGCGGTCAGCAGGAGTATCCGGGAGGTGCGCATCGGCAACGATCCATTCTAGAAAGCCAAGTGCAGACCGTAGCGGACGTTGCCCGCCAGGCAAGTTGGCCAGGCGCGCGCATCGACCGATTTCTTCGGTCACGCACGGATCGCGCGATTAGTCTTCTCCCGTCCGCCGTCTTGCGGCACAATCGCGCATCACGGGAGAGCGACGATGAAGCTGTTGATGGCGCTGTTGCTGCTGGTGCTGGGATCGGCGCCCGCCCTCGCCGCCCCCGCCGACGATCGTGCCGCGATCCTCGACGTCGTCGCACGGATGGAGGCGGCGTGGAACCGCGGCGATTTCGCCGGCTACATGGCGGGTTTCAAGAAGCCCAACGTCGTGTTCGTCTCGGGCGGCAAGTTCCAGGACGGCTGGCAGGGCACGCTCGATCATTATGTTCGCGATTACGGCGCTTCCGCCGACACGCGCGGCACGCTGCACTTCTACGCCATGACGATCGACCTGCTCGCGCCCGATGCCGCGATGCTGGTCGGCCGCTATCATCTCGAGCGGCCGCAGCACGCAGCGGAGGGCGTCAATACGCGGCTGTTCCGCAAGATCGGCGGGCATTGGCTGATCACGCTCAACCATGTCTCCGCCTATGACGTCCCACCGAAGAACCCCTAGCGTTCGGTCCGCGCCAGGAGATCGGCGAGGTCCGCCTTCCAGTTGACCGCCCAGGTGTGCGTGCCGTGGCCGTGCGTGTCCGTGGTCTCGGGCACCAGCCGGAAGCGCGCGTTGGGCATCCGCGCCACCGCCCGTTGCGGATAGTCGAGATTGCGCGGGTTGATGAAGTCGTCGGCCGAATTGATCCACGTCATCGGCGCGGTGATCGTCTCCAACCGGCCCCAGGGGTCGTAGGTACGCGAGGCGTCGACCTGGTAGATCAGGTCGTTCGCGTCGAGCTGCGGGATCGCCCTGGCGACGCGATCCTCGGCGAAGGACGCCGCGGCGTCGCGGTTCGGATAGAGCTTCTGATAGTTGAGCGGCGCGGCGCCCGCGATGAACAGGATCGACTCCGCCCCGCGCAGCCCCTGCAGCGGCTCGCTGGCATAGTGACCACCCTGCCAGGCCGGATCGGCCTTGATGTCGTCGATCAGCAATTGCCGCCACATCCGGTTGAGCCCGGCAAGCTCGACGGGCTCGCAGGCGAGCGGCATCAGCGCGCGGGCGAAATCGGGATGCGTCTCGCCCCACACGAAAGCGTGCATGCAGCCCATCGACGTGCCCATGATCAGCCTGGCATGCGCGATGCCCAGCCCCTTGGTGAGCAGCCGGTATTGCGCCTCGACCATGTCGTCATAATCGTAGCGCGGAAACGCCATGCGCAGCCCGTCGGAGGGTTTCGACGATTTCCCGTGGCCGATATTGTCGGGCAGGATGATCCAGTAGCGGCGGATGTCGAGCGGCTGGCCGGGGCCGTAGAGTTCGTCGGCGAACGGCGGGCTGAGGAACTGCTTTCCGGTGCCGCCGGTGCCGTGGAGGACCATCACCGCATTGTCGATCGCGCCGGTCGCGTCGCGGTGCGGCTGGCCCAGCGTGGTGTAATGGATGCGCAGGGCGGGCAGCGTCTCGCCCGATCGGAAATGGAAATCGGGGATGCTGTAGTCGGCCTCCTGCGTCGGCCAGCTATGCGCGGGCCTGGTGGTGGGCGCGAGCGGCGTGGACGCTGCGGTCGGGGTGGCCGCAGTCGGCGCGGCGAGCAGGGCAAGCGCAAGCAGGAACATCGATACTCTCCGATAGCGGGCCACGATCCGCCCCCGTCATGATCGCCCACGCGTCGCGCGAAAGCTAGTGCGCCTCAATCGCCACGCTAGGCGGCTCGGCGGGCAACGACGTCGGCACCGTGATGCAACGGCCCGGCCATTTGCGCAGCAACAACAGGATGAGCACGCAGCCGAGCAGGCCGAGCGCGCCGTCGGTGACCAGCGCGCCCGCAAGTCCGGCCGCCGCATAGCCCTGCCCGTCCGCCCATTGGACATAGGAGAGCGGCAGCAGGACCGCGGAGGTCAGCACGGTGAATTCGGTCGCCGCCAGCGGATTGTCCTTGCCGATCTCGTGGAAGATGATCGTGTTGGCCGCCGAGAAGGCCGCGGCCTGCGCGATATTCTCGCCGACCATCGCCCAGGCGAAGGTGGCGGGCGTCCGCGCCAGAAGGAGCAGGCTGAAGGTGAAAAGCGCGCCGATCGCGCCGATCGCGACATAGAGGCGGTAGGCGCCGATGCGACGCGCGAGCGGCGGCACCAGCAGGCTTCCGATCACGCCCGCGATCGTGACGCCGATCCCCGCGACGAGGCCGACGATCCGCTCGGACGCGCCGAAATCGGCACCCAGTCCGCCGAGCATGTTGGTGAGCGCGAAGCAGGCCGCCGGCACCACGAAGATCAGCAGCGTCCGCACCACGGTCGGCCGCCGGATCATCCGCGACAAAGCGGCGAAGAAGGTGCCGAAGCTTTCCGCGGCGAGTCGCCGGTCCGCGCCGGGCGCGGGGATCAGCAGGAAGAGGAATAGCGGCAACAAGCCGATGCCGACGATCGCCAGCGCGCCGAACGGCGCGGGCAACCACCGGAACAGGCTGATGTTGAGGATCGCATCGATCCCGAAGCCACCGATGTTGGCGACCGTGAACCAGGCGCCCAGCCGGCTTTCCTCGTCGGCCGGAACGAGGCTTCCGACCCAACCGCCGAGCGCGCCCTGGAACAGGCAGGCGGCGGCGTTGGCGAAGAAGAGCAGCCAGCGCAATGCGGTGAGATCGTCCAACCTGGTGAGCGCCAGCAGCGTCAGGACGGACGAGAGCGAGGCCATGGCGATCGCATAGGTCCGACGGCTGAACCGCACGTCGAGGATCGGCGAGACCAGAAAGACGACGAAGCCCGGGATCAGCGCGAACGCGGTGATCGATGCGATGGTCGGCTCGGCGACATGCCGCGCGGCAAGCAATTGCGGCACGGTGATCAGCAGGATCGTGCTGGATATCGAGAAGGGCAGATTGGCGAGACCCATCAGCCATGTGGGGGGCAATCGTCGCGCCATCACCTGCTCCCACCGCTTCGATGCAAAGCTGTCACGCCGGTTCGTTCGGGTCAATCGGCCACCGCCGCTCGAACCCACCGCATGCGGAAATGCGATGTCGAAGGCACGTCATGGTCCGCCCGCGCGCATCTCTCGCACCATCTAGGCGCTCGCGGCGATTTCGGTTATCGGCGCGGTCGGAGCGCGACCTCGGTCGGGCTCCGTGATCGCGCCGGTGCCCGGAGACGGGCCTTGAGGGAATGCGGTGAGGGCGAGGCATCGCCTTACTCCGCAGCTGTCCCTGCAACTGTAAGTGGCGAGCACGATGCACATCGCTCTCCTTCCCGGGGAGCAGCCACTGGGCCGGACGCATAATCATGCGCCGATCTGGGAAGGCCGTGCATCGCGCGAAGACCCACGAGCCAGGAGACCTGTCGGCGCACCGGTCGCTCTTGCCTGGTCCAGGGGATGGTCATGGCACGGTACTCCGTCTGAGCGACGAACCATGCGGCCGGGGCCGCATCGGTGTACGCCGACGGGTGCCTCTGCGCCCATCCGTCGATGCGCGCCGACCGTTCGTTCGCGAACGGTACGCCCCGCCATCGACGTTGCTCGGGCGCCAGGGGGAATGGACATGAAATTCGGTTTGATCACTCTGCTCGCGCTGACGACCGCGACACCCGCGATCGCGCAAAGCACCGCCGCGCAGGCCTCCAGCGATACGCCGAAGGGCGACGACATCGTCGTCACCGCGACGCGCTCGGGCGATGCCATCCCGGCCGATCTGATCGGCTCGTCGGTCACCGTCATCGACGACCAGGATCTGCAGGATCGCCAGACGCGCATCCTTTCGGACGTGCTGCGCGACGTGCCCGGCGTCGAGGTGAACCGCACGGGCGGCGTCGGCGGGCTGACCTCGGTGCGCATCCGCGGCAGCGAGAACAACCACGTGCTGGTCTTCGTCGACGGCATCAAGGTCGACGATCCTTACAGCAGCTCGGGTTTCGACTTCTCGACATTGCTCAACGACGAGGCGTCGCGCGTCGAGGTGCTGCGCGGCCAGCAGAGCTCGCTCTATGGATCGGACGCGATCGGCGGGGTGATCAGCTATACCACGCTCTCCGGCCGCGAGGCGCCGGGTATCACACTGCGCGCCGAGGGCGGGTCGATGGGCACCTATTCGCTCGGCGGCCGCGCGGCGGGCGTCGTCGACGACACGCTCGATTACAGCTTTTCGTCGTCCTATTACCATACCGACGGCTACAAGGTGGTCGAGGACGGCACCCGCGATACCGGCGACACCTCGCTGGGTGCGACCGGCAAGGTCAATTGGACGCCCGCCGCCAACGTCAAGTTGACCGCGGTCGGCCGCTACAGCTCGACCGACGCCGACATCACCGATTTCGGTTTTTCGGCCAATCCGCCCGTGCTCGACGGCTATCCGGTCAACACCGCGATCGACCTTGCCGGCTATCGCGAGATCACCCGGGGCTGGTACGGCCTGCTTGGCGCGACCTGGTCGCTGTTCGACGACGCTTGGACCAATTCGGCCGACATGACGATCGCCGACACCAACAGCAAGGGCATTATCGGCGACACGCTGAGCTTCGGCGACCACGGCCGCCGCTATCGCGCCTCGTTCGACAGCACGGTCCGGTTCGGCTCCGATCGCGTCAAGAACCGGTTCACGATGGCGGTGGACGCGCAGCGCGAGGATTTCGCCAACACCACGCCGCAGGACCCCGACTTCCCCTTCGATCGCGGCACGCATCGGCTCGACACGCTGGGCTTCGTCACCGAATATGACGTGACCGTGGACGATCGCCTGTCGCTCGGCGCATCGGCGCGGATCGACGATTACAACCTCTTCCGGGGCGATGCGACCTATCGGGCCACGGCAAGCTACCTGTTCGACACCGGAACGCATGTCCACGCCGCCTACGGCACGGGCGTCAAGACGCCGACCTCGGGCGATCTGTTCGGCTTTTCGGACGGACGCTACCAGGGCAACCCCAATCTCGTACCGGAAAAGTCGAAGGGTTGGGAGGCCGGCGTCGAGCAGAGCTTTCTGGACAAGAAGGCGAAGATCGGGGCGACCTATTTCCATAGCCGGCTGCTCAACGAGATCGACGTCGCGGGCACGCAGGACGCGCAGGGCAATTTCGTCCAGACCGCGTTCAACAACCCGGTCCGCTCGCTGCAGCGTGGCGTCGAAACCTATCTGCAGGTCGGGATCGGCGAATGGCGTCTGGACGCGAGCTACACCTATCTTCACGCACCGCAGTCGATCAGCGCGCTCGCGCTGTCTTCAGCAGCCGGCGGCGGGCTCGACCAGCTTCCCGTTCCGATCGTCACGCAGGCGGTCCGTCGCGCCAAGAATATCGCGAGCCTGAACATCACCTACGCGCCGAAGTCGCTCCCGCTGGCGACGACGCTGACGGTGCGCTACAACGGGCGGCAGGAGGATTATGCCTTCAACGCCTTCTTCAACCGCGTGCTGCTCGACGAGAAGGCGTTCACGCTGGTCAATTTGAACGCGGCCTATGACCTCAACGCGCACGTCCAGCTTTTCGGGCGCGTCGAGAACCTGCTCGACAGGAACTATCAGGAGGTCTTCTCGTACCAGACGCCGGGACGCGCGGCCTATGGCGGCGTGCGCCTGAAGATCTGACGCAGACGTCGGTTCGCCGCAGTGCCGTCACTCCGGGGACGACGCTGCGGCAAAGCGCGACGTCATCGCGGCGACCGGCGCAGTCGACATCGAGAGTTCTTGTTGACAAGAACGGTCCACCCGTAGAGCCTCGAGACAATTACGGGGAGTCGGGGCATGATCAAGCATATCGCTATCGTAACAGCGGGTTTCATTACGGCTTCCGCAGCCGTCGCCGAGCCGCAGACCATACAGTCCTCGACACCGACGACGAGTGGGACGCCGGCCATCGCAGCACCCGCGCCGACCGCGACGCAGGCGGTTGCCGGCGCACCGGCAACGAAGCTGTCGCTCAACACCGCCGCGACGCCCGGCAAGGCGAAAATCATCTGCCGGAGCAATACGCTGACCGGATCGCTGATCCAGCAGTCCAAGCGGTGCGGGACGGCCGAAGATTGGGCGCGCGCAGTCGACAATGCGCGTGGTGCCGCCCAGCAACTGGTCACATCGCACGCCGCCGGTATGACGACCTTTTGACCAGCGGATGGTTTGACGGGTCTCAGCCCACCTAAGGGCGGATAGCGGCGTTGCGGCCATCCGGCGGGCGCTGGCTCGGGACTTGCGGGCGCCCTAGAACCACGCGATCACCCCGAGCGCGACGCCGAGCAGCGCGAAGGCGCCTGCGGCCGACAGCAGCCAGCGCTTCTTGGTCAGCACCGTTATCGATGCCAGCGCGATCGCGATCTGGAGCGCGGTCATCGAGATCGCGAGCTTGATGTGCGGCCGCAGCGAATGCTGCGATTCGGTATCGGCCGCCTCGGATCGGCGGTCGAAGCCCTCGGCCTGCGCCTTCAGCGCCTTGGCGTGCGCGGCGTAGCGCGCGACGTCCGCCCGATAGACCGCGGCGTCGGCGGGGATCAGCGCGGCGCTCTGCTCGGCGATATGCTGCTTGAGCCCTTCCGCCTGATAATAGGCCCAGGCGTCCGATGCGCGCGCCTTCATCAGCACCGCCTCGTTCTTGTAATAGAGCGCGTCGTTCTGCGTGTGGCCGCCGAGAAAGCTTACGATCGCGCCCAGCGTCGCGAGTATCGCCGAGAAGAGCGCGACCTCCTGGCCAAGCGGAACACGCTTTTCGGCCGCTTCTTCGATCACTCCCTCATGGGCGCCGCGCACTTCGAACTCGTCTTCCACCGCAGCCCTCGCCTTCCGCATCCCCGCGCGTATCCGGCGCGGGACGATCGTCCGCGATTAGCACCGATCGCAGCTCGATCGGAAGCGTCGCGGGATCGCCCCGTGCGCACGACGCGCCGCTCACCGGCTGCGGTAGCGCGCGAACCAGGCCAGGATGGCGCTATTTTCCGCCACGAGCTGCGACGGGCGCTCGGCGAGCCCGCCATGGCCCGCACCGGGCACGCGGATCAGCGCCGTCGGGATCGATCGCAGCTGGAGCGCGGCATAATATTGCTCGGCCTCGGCAGGCGGCGTGCGATGATCGTCCTCGCCCACCATGATCGCGGTCGGCGTCTTGACGTTGCCGACGAGGCTGAGCGGCGACCGCCGCCAATATTGCTGCGGATCCTCCCACGGCATCTTGCCGAACCAATATTTCGCCATGCCGCTGAAGCCGTCGGTGGTGAGCACTTCGCTCGCCCAGTCGATCACGGGCTTCTGCGCGACCGCCGCCTTGAACCGATCGGTGCGCCCGACGATCCAGGCGGTGAGCAGCCCCCCGCCCGATCCGCCGGTGACGAACAGATTGTCGGGATCGACCGAGCCCTTGGCGATCGCCGCATCGACGACGCTCATCAGGTCGTCATAATCCTTGCTCGGATAGTCGTGGTGGATGCGGTTGGCGAACGCCTCGCCATAGGAGGTCGAGCCACGCGGGTTGGCATAGACGACGATATAGCCCGCCGCCGCATAGAGCTGATCCTCGGTCGACCAGATCGGGCCGTAGCTGGCGAACGGGCCGCCATGGATTTCCAGGATCAGCGGATATTTGCGCGCGGGGTCGAAACCGGGCGGCGTCACCATCCAGGCGTCGATCGCCAGACCGTCGGCGGACGACGTCACCGGCATCGCGGTCACCGCGCCGAGCGTCTTGCCGGCGAACAGATCGCCATTGAGGTGGGTGAGGACCGTGGCGCCGCCCTTGCGCGCGATCGCCACCTCGGGCGGCGTCGCCGCATTGCCCGCCGCGAAGGCGACCGTGCCATCCTTCGCGACGCTGAAATCGCCCCCCGAATAGGGCCGATCGAGTTCACCGCCGACCAGCCCCTCGGCCACCGTCGTCATCCGCCCGTCGAGCCCGATCCGTGCCACCTTGGTGACGCCGTGATCGGGATAGGTGAGGAAGACCGACCGACCGTCCGCCGCCCATTTCGGACTGCCGACCTCGCGATCGAAGCCCGTCGCGATCTCGCGCAGCCCGCTGCCGTCCGCGTTCATCACCGACAGATGCGTGTTCTGATAGCCGAGCAGTCTGTCCTCGAACCCGACGAAGGCGATCAGCCGGCCGTCGGGCGAGGCCACCGGTTGCTGATCGGGGCCTTCGCGTGTCGTTAGCTGGGTCAGGGCGCCGGTGGCGACATCGACCGTGAAGACGTCCGAATTGAGCGGATCGCGCTCCCAATCCTTGCCGTGATTGCTCGCGAACAGCAGCCGCCGGCCATCCGCCGTCCACGAGACGCTGCCGCCATCGTCATATTTGCCGAAGGTCAGCTGGCGCGGTGCGCCGCCGTCCGCGGAGACGGTGAAGAGGTGATCGAACCCCGGACGCAGATAGCCTTCGCCGTCGGCCCGGTAGTTGATCGCCCCGATCACCTTGATCGGCTCCGCCCATTTGGCGCCCTCGGGCTTGGCGAGCGGCGTGCCGAGCGTCTCGGGCTCGGCGGGCGTGAACATGGCGAAGGCGATCGAGCGGCCGTCGGGCGACCAGGCGATGTCGGACGGGCTTTCGGGGACCCCCGTGATCGCGGCGCTCTCTCCGCTCGCCAGCCACCGCACCCAGATCTGCGGTTTCTCGCCTGCGCCCTTGGCGACATAGGCGAGCCGCGTGCCGTCGGGCGACCAGCGCGGCCGGCCGCTGCCGACGACGCCGAGCGGCGTCTGCCGGCCCGTCGCCACATCGACCAGCCAGATCTCGCGTCGCGCGCCGTCGGTCATGATGTCGCCGGTCGCACGCGTATAGGCGATGCGCTTGCCGTCCGGGCTGATCTGGACGTCGCCGGCCTGCGTCAGCGCAAAGGCGTCCCGCGGCACGAAGACACGCGCCGGCGCATCGACCGGCGGTGCGGCCTGGGCCAGCGAGGAGCCGCCAAGCAGGACGGCGAGAAACAGCGCGGTTCGTGACATGGACAACCCCCTATCGGAAGCGACGGACCTTACCGCCGGCGCGGCGCGGTTCAAGGCGCATTGGATGCCCGCCACCATCGACGGTAGTGCAAAACGCGATCGCCCCGAGACGATAAATGCCGCGTTCTTAAGCCTTCGGTGAACTGTTTCGGTCAATAAGGCGACCAGCGGTCCCCGGGGGGGCACAGGCCGCCTCAACGGGAAATCGCCATGCTTCGCTTCATCATCACGCTCGCCGCCGTCGCTTCGGTCGCATCGACGGCCTTGGCGGAAATCTCTTCGAAGGGCCATGAGGTCGCGTTGCCGGTGCGGCAGGACCAGATGCTGCGCGAGCGGATCGGGCAGCTGCAACTCGACGCGCTGGTCGCCCGGACCGAGACCGCCACCGTCGTTCGCCATCCGGTGCGGGCCAAGACGACGCAGGATCGCCAGCTCGAGCACGAACTGGCGCTATATTCCTACTGATCGCGGATGAGCGCGGGCGATCACGCATCGCCCCTGCGAAAACGGAATGGCCCGGGCAGCCGGAGGTGGCCGCCCGGCAATCGCGGTGGCAGTCCAGGATGCGTGCAAGCGCGACATCCAAGATGGGACGACCGAATGACAGAGACCAGGACGATCCGACCCCGTCCTGGCGAGGATGGCCGCCTCTCCCTCGACGCGGCCGCGCAGCGCACCGCGGCGATCCTGGGTGACGGGCCGCGGCTATCGCCGCTCTCCATCGAGGGCTCGTCGGACGGGCTCCAGGCAATCCTGTCCCGCATGGCGCAGGTCAATATCGCGCTCGATTCGCGCGACAAGGAAGCGGTGACGCATTTCCTCACCGACTCCGAAGCCGGCAAGCCGGGGGCCGACAGCGCCGCCGGCGCCCCGCAATTGTCCGAGATCGTGCTCACCATGCTGCGCCACGCCGATCTGTTCGCGGTGCAGACCGATGTCGGCATACAATTGCTCGGCCGGGGCACGCTGCCGCCGCGCGATCGCGAACTGGCGGTGCTGCGCATCGGCTGGCTGTGCCAGGCACCCTATGAATGGGGCGAGCATGTGCTGGTCGCGAAACGCGTCGGCATCGGCGACGAGGAGATCGATCGGATCACCCACGGCTCCGACGCGCCCGGCTGGAGCGATCACGACCGCGCGATCCTGCGCGCCACCGAAGAGCTCTATGACGACGCGATGATCAGCGATGCGACATGGCGGACGTTGGCGGCGACGTTCGACGACAAGCAACTGATCGAACTGCCCATCCTCGTCGGGCAATATCAGGCGGTCGCTTATTATCAGAACGCACTTCGGCTGCGCCTTCACGGCGGAAACGTCGGTCTCGCCGCTCGCTAGAAGGACGCGACACATGCTGACGGTGCATCATCTCGCCCTCTCCCAATCCGAGCGGATCGTGTGGCTGTGTGAGGAACTCGGCATCCCCTACGATCTGGTCCGCTACGATCGCGAGCCGAGCATGGCGGCGCCGGCCGCCTACAAGGCGCTCCACCCGCTGGGCACCGCGCCGATCATCACCGACGACGATTTTGCATTGGCCGAGACGGGCGCGATCGTCGAATATGTCGCCCGGCGCCACGGCGAGGGCCGGCTGCTGCTTGGGCCCGACCACGCCGATTTCGCCAGCTATCTCTTCTGGTTCCATTTCGCCAACGGATCGATGATCCCGGCCTTCATGATGGACATGACCGCCAAGCGTCTCGGCGCGGCGACCCAGAGCAGCCGAAGCGACGTCGCGTTCGATCTCGTCGAGCGCCGGCTGAGCGAGGCGCGCTGGTTTGCCGGAAGCATGTTCAGCGCCGCCGACATCATGATGATCTTCCCGCTGACGCGCGCGCGGCTTTTCTCGGGGCGCGACATCTCCCACCTGCCGCATCTGCTGGCCTATCTCGATCGCGTCGGCGACCGCCCGGCCTACAAGGCCGCACTGGCCAAGGCCGAGCCGAGCCTGACGACGGCCTGATTTCCGACGACACGCCGGCTTGAGGATCGCCATCTGGAGCTCGCTTGACAGCATAGGCGTCTTGTGGCGATGATAGCGCTATCAAACTAAAAAGCGGAATGAGGGGTATATGAAGGGGCAAAGCGTCTTTGCCGCTGACACCATCGCGGATGAGCGGACGGGCGGTACGATCGTCACCCGTGCGGCGCGGCGCATGGTGTCGATGTCGGGGGTGATTGCGCGATGAGGAGGCGCGAGTGCGACGACGCGCCCTCCCCCTCCGTCGAGGCCTCCGTGCCCGGGACCGATACCGGGACGCCCGAACAACTCGGTGCCGCGAACCGCACCAGCTACCCAAGCCTTCGCGACAAGCGCGTGCTCGTCACGGGCGGCGGCAGCGGGATCGGCGCCGCGCTGGTGGAAGCATTCGTCGCGCAGGGTGCCAAGGTCGGCTTCGTCGATATCGCGCTGGACGCATCCCGAGCGCTGATTGAGCGCCTTTCCGACGGCGCGGCGCACGCCCCCCTGTTCGTGCCGTGTGACCTGACGGATCTCGACGATCTCTCACGCACCGCCGCGACCATGCAGCAAACGCTCGGCGGCGATATCGACGTCCTGGTCAACAACGCCGCCAATGACGACCGTCACGAGATCGCCGAGATCACCCCCGCCTATTGGGATGACCGGATGGCGGTCAACCTGCGCCACCTGTTCTTCGCCGCACAGGCGGTCATCCCGGGCATGAAGCGCGCCGGACGCGGCGTCATCCTCAATCTGGGGTCGATCAGCTGGCATCTGGGACTGCCCGATATCGTATTGTACCAGACCGCCAAGGCCGGGATCGAAGGCATGACGCGCGCGATGGCGCGCGACCTCGGCAGCCACGGCATCCGCGTCAACACGATCGTTCCCGGCAATGTCGAGACGCCGCGGCAGCTCAAATGGTACACGCCCGAAGGCGAGGCCGAGATCGTCGGCGCGCAATGCCTCAAGCAGCGCGTTCAGCCCGAGGACGTCGCCGCGCTGGCGCTGTTTCTGGCCTCCGACGACGCCAGGATGTGTACCGGTCACGATTATTTCGTGGATGCGGGCTGGCGCTGACGAAGCGCCGGCCGAAGCGTCCAATGTCGCAACGATAAAATAGGAGCAGGAGATGGACAGGGACAACGCCAGCCAGGCGAACATCGGATTTATCGCCGCGATCGTCGCCGTCGCGACGATCGGCGGCTTCATGTTCGGCTACGACAGCGGCGTCATCAACGGCACGCAGCAGGGGCTCGAGCTCGCCTTCGGGCTGTCTAAGCTCGGCACGGGCTTCACCGTCGGCTCGATCCTGATCGGCTGCGCGATCGGCGCCTTTTCCGCGGGCCGACTGGCTGATCGTCTCGGCCGTCGCAATGTGATGATGATGGCGGCGCTGCTGTTCCTGCTCAGCGCGCTCGGTGCGGGTGCCGCATCGTCCGCCACGCTGTTCATCCTCGCCCGTCTGCTGGGCGGACTTGGCGTGGGCGCCGCCAGCGTTCTGTCGCCCGTCTACATCAGCGAGGTCACCCCCGCTGCGATCCGCGGGCGGCTCTCCAGCCTGCAGCAGATCATGATCATCACCGGGCTGACCGGGGCGTTCGTCGCCAATTACGCGCTGGCCAAGGCGGCCGGCACCTCGGTCGATCCGCTCTGGTTCGGCTATGCCGCCTGGCGCTGGATGTTCTGGATGCAGGTGATCCCCGCCGCGATCTATTTCCTGGCGCTGATGGTCATTCCCGAGAGCCCCCGTTTCCTCGTCGTCAAGGGCCGCGACGCCGAGGCGCGCACCGTGCTCACGCGTCTGTTCGGCGCCGCCGAAGCCGCGCGCAAGGCGACCGAGATCCGCGGCAGCCTGGTCGCCGACCACAAGCCTCGGCTGTCCGATCTGCGCGATCTCGCAACCGGCAAGGTCCGCACGATCGTGTGGGCGGGGATCGGCATCGCGATCTTCCAGCAATTGGTCGGGATCAACATCGTCTTCTATTACGGCGCGGTGTTGTGGCAGTCGGTCGGCTTCAGCGAGGCGGATTCGCTCAAGATCAACATCCTGTCGGGCACGCTCTCGATCCTCGCCTGCCTGTTCACCGTGCTTACCGTCGACCGTATCGGCCGCAAGCCGCTGCTGCTGATCGGCTCGGCAGGCATGGCCGTCGCGCTGACCATAGTTGCGGTGTGTTTCGCGCGCGGCAGCCTGGTGGGCGGGTCGCTCCAGCTTCCGGGACACACTGGCACCGTCGCGTTGATCGCCGCCAATCTCTACGTGATCTTCTTCAACGCAAGCTGGGGCCCGGTGATGTGGGTGATGCTCGGCGAGATGTTCCCCAACCAGATTCGCGGATCGGGGCTCGCGGTATCGGGCTTCGCGCAGTGGATCGCCAATTTCGGCATCTCGGTCAGCTTTCCGGCGATGGCCGCCGGGCTCGGGCTGCCTACGACCTACGGCTTCTACGCGCTGAGCGCGGCGGTCTCCTTCTTCTTCGTCCGCGCGGTCGTGCGCGAGACCCGAGGCCGCGAGCTGGAAGACATGCTGGGCTGAAACGGCGCCGCAAGCCTCGGCATGACCGGGGCTTGCGGCCGCAATTGCGGATACATCGCGCTTTATCGCACCGGATGGCGTTGCGGCCGCTTGCCTCGCACGCCGGCGGCGCTTGCATGATCGCAGCGCCGCGAGACGCTCTGTCCCCGACGCGCCGACGTCCGGCGAGGCCGCGATTATCCTATTCAGCAAAGCCTCGGAAATTGTCGTGACGAGACAATTCGGCTGTCGATAATCGCTCTCTTAGGGTCGATCTGCGCCTGGAAAATACGAAAACGACGTATTTCCCACGATAAAATCGCGCTGGCCCTTTATTCGGCGCGATCAATGCGGATCGACAGAAGCTTTGTTGCCGGCCAGAACGCAGGTTATTCCACGGCGGCGTTAACCATGCTGGCAGATTCGGCGCCCCGCTGCGTTCAGGCAACGTATAGCATAAGCGTGCGTTGCACTCTTTTCTGGCGAGTCGTATGCTGCAATGCGACGAGCGGTCCTAAACCCGGGACAGCCAGCGGAGAAGCATCTAGGCAGCCAATGCTCATCTGAGATATTGCACTGCAACGATGCGCAGCAGTCGAGAGGCAGGGCCATGGCTTTTAGTGCCGACGTACGTGCGAGCGTTAAGACGCGTTCTGGCGTGAGCGACTCGCGCAGAATTATCTATAAATTCGACATAACGCGCAGTCTGGACGGGAATGTTTCTCGATTAATAGACATTGCCGTTGCGGCCACCGCCATCTTGATAGTTTTGCCGGTCATCGTGTTGATCTGTTTGGCTATTGCTCTGCAGGACGGTGGTTCGCCGATTTTCGTGCATCGCCGCATCGGCCGGGGTGGGCGTGTGTTCCCCTGTCTGAAATTGCGTACGATGGTGCAGGATTCGGAAGACCGGCTTCGCCGTCATCTGGAGTCGGATCCAGCCGCCCGGGCCGAGTGGGCGCTCGATCAGAAGCTTCGCAGGGATCCCCGCGTCACCCCGCTCGGGCTTTTCCTGCGTAAATCCAGTCTCGACGAATTGCCGCAGCTGTTCAACGTCGTCTGTGGTCATATGAGCCTCGTCGGGCCGCGTCCGATCGTGCCCGCCGAGGTCGAGCGCTATGGCCGGTACATGCAATTCTACTGCAACGTCCGGCCCGGCATCACCGGGCTGTGGCAGGTCAGCGGACGCAACGACGTCAGCTACCGGCGACGCGTGGCGATGGATACGATCTACAGCCGGACGCGCTGGGTCGGCGGGGATATCTGGATCATGGTGCGCACCGTCCCCGCGGTCTTCGCGAGCAAGGGGTCGTTCTGAACATTGCCCCGATCACCGTGCGCCGAGACGCCGCCTTAGCGGACGGGACCGATGATCGGGCCGTATTATCGGTGCTGCTGGTCGATCCCTCGCTGTTCACCGCGCCCTACGACGCCGCGCTTTCCGGCGGCCTGCAGGCCAATGCGGTGCGCCCGGTCTGGGCGACCCGTGCGCTTCGACCGAAGGAGGAGGATTTGCTCGACGCGACCCCGACCCTCCCCTTCTTCTATCCTCTCACCGACGGGCCGAGGCGACGCACGTCGGCCGGATGGCGCGCGCTGAAGGGGCTCGAGCATATCGTCGGATTGCGCCGCCTCGAACGCGAAGCGGATCGGTTCGATCTCGTCCATTTCCAATGGGCCGCGCTGCCCACCTTCGACGTCCGCGCGGTGCGTCGTATCCGGCGGAAGCGACCGGTGGTGTTGACCGTTCATGATATCGAACCCTTCAACGGCCGCCCCGTCAGTGCCGCGCAGCGCGGCGGCTATGACGCGGTGCTGATGGCGTTCGACCGGCTGATCGTGCACGGCGAGCAGGGGCGCGAGGCGCTGCTCGCCCGCGGCCTGCCTGCCGACCGCATCCATGTCGTGCCGCACGGCGTGCTGCCGCTGCGCGCGGCGGCGCCGGAGGCGCGCGCAGACGATGGCCGCTGGCGTATCGTTCTGTTCGGACGGCTGCAGCATTACAAGGGCGTGGACCTGCTGGTCGAGGCGCTCGGCCTGATCGATCCGCAGACCAGAGCGCGACTCGAGGTGATCGTCGCGGGCGAGGCGCAGATCGCGATCGAGCCGATCGTCGCGCGCGCCCGTGAATTAGCGCTGGGTGCCTCTTTAACGGTGCGCGCTGGGCGGCTTTCGGAGGACGCCATGGCCGGCTTGCTGCGCAGCGCGGACGCCTTCGTCTTCCCCTATCGCACGATCGACGCGAGCGGCGTCCTGCATCTCGTCGCCGAACTCGGCCGCTGGTTGATCGCGAGCGACATCGGGGCGTTTCGCGCGATGATCGGCGGGGCCCACGGATCCGGTGATCTGGTGCCCCCGACCGACGTGCAGGCGCTCGCCGATGCGATCGTCCGCTCGATCGGGCAGCACCCGCAGACGCCGCCGGCGACCGGCCTGCCCGACTGGACCCAGATCGGCGCGATGACCCGCACCGTCTACCAAGCGGCGCTCGCCGATCGGCGCGCGGGATCGGCATCATGACGCGGTCGCTGCTCATCCTCCAGGATAGTCCCGACTTCGGCGGACACGAGGCCATGTTCCTGCGCTTCCTCCCGACGCTCGTCGAGCGCGGCGGCTATGATCATATCGTCGTGCGGCATCCGGCATCGAACGCGATCCTCGCCGAGCGCCTGCGTCCCTATGCGTCCGCCAATTTCGAGGTCGAGGCCTGGCCCTTCGCCAAGCGGCGCGCCGAACCCTATCTCGCGGATTTCCGCCGAACCTACGCACGCGCCGTACGCCAGCTGTTCGTCACGATGCGACCGACGACGACGCTGCTGCTCCAGGGCCGCATCGAGAATTGCGCAGTGCCGCTGCTGGCCGCGCCGCGCCGCAGCTTCCTCGTCAGCTATGTGCCGATGGCGCACCGGATGGGAGAGCTTGGCCGTCGTGCCGTACCCGGCGACTGGGTTCGGAAGCGCCTGTACCGCCGTCCCGATCGCTTCATCGTCCCCGGCCCTGCGGTGGTCGGGCAGGTCCGTGCCGCAGGAGGCCGCGCGCCGGTCGTCGTGGCGGACAACGTCGTCGCCCCGCCGGCACTGCCCGATCGGGCCCGCGCGCGCGAGGCGCTGGCACTCGACGAAAATGCGCGCGTCGCGCTGTTCCTCGGCAGGCTCGACGTTCGGCAGAAGGGGCTCGACATTCTTGCCGCGGCAATCCGCCGCAACGCCTCGCGGCTCGGCGACTGGACGTTCCTGTTCGTCGGGGCCGGCGAAGGACAGGCCGGTCTCGCGCAGCTGAGCAGTGATCTGGCGGGTCGGGTCGACATCCGCTGCTCGGCGTGGAGCGACGCACCCCATGCGGTGCTGGCGGCCGCCGATCTGCTGCTGATGCCCTCGCGTTGGGAAGGCGTGCCGCTCGTGATGCTCGAGGCGATGACCTACGCGATCCCCATCCTCGCCTCGGAGATCGACGTCTTCCAGGATTATCTGCCGCAGGCGAACCGGGTCGATTTCGCCCAGATCGATCTGGCGGACGCGATGGCAGCGGCGATCTCGCCCCCCGTCGTCGTCGCCTATCGCGACCGCGTCGGCGAGCGCCTGTCCCGGACCGATCTCGCGCGATCGAGCGCCTGCTTCGTCGAGGCGCTGCGCCCCGAAGGCGATGCGGCATGACCGCGACCGTGATCATCCCGACGCTCAACGAGATCGCGCATATCGAAACGCTGCTTTCGCAGCTGCTCTGCGAACCCGAGACGGTGGTCGGCGAGATCCTCGTCGCCGACGGCGGCAGCAGCGATGGCACGCGCGACGTCGTGTCCGACTTCGCGCGCCGCTCGTCCCGCGTTCGCCTGATCGACAATCCGGAGCGTATCCAGGCGGCCGGCGTCAACCGCGCGGTGGCCGCGGCGGACCAGCGCTTCGACAGTCTCGTCCGGATCGACGCCCATGCGCTTTACCCGGCGGACTATGTCGCCCGCCTGCTGGCGTGTCTCGAGGCGACCGGGGCGGACACGGTCGTCGTCCGGCTCGCCACGCGCGGGCATGGCGGCTTTCAGAACGCGGTCGCGATCGCGCAGAACAGCCGCATCGGCACGGGCGGCTCCGCACACCGCATGGGCGGCATGTCCGACTGGGTCGATCATGGCCATCACGCCGCGTTCCGACGTGCAATCTTCGAGCGCGCGGGCGGCTACGACGAGAGCTTCGAGGCCAATGAGGATGCCGAGCTCGATGCGCGCATCCGTGCCCAGGGCGGCCGGATCTGGCTCGATGCCACGATTCCCGTCGTCTATTATCCGCGCGGAACGATCCGCGGCCTCGCCCGGCAATATTTCCGCTATGGCTCGGGCCGCGCGCGGACCAGCAGCAAGCATGGCGAGCGACTCCGGCTGCGGCAGGTGCTGCCCCCCGCCATCGTGCTGATCATGGGATTCAGCCTGATCGGCGCGGCGCTGGTGCCAGCGCTGCTCATCGTCCCGCTGCTGTACGCGCTCGCGCTGATCGCCGCCTCGGGGCTGCTTGCCGTCGCGGCGCGGTCGGTCGACGGCCTCATGGCCGCACCGGCGCTGGCGGCCATGCACATCGCCTGGGGATCGGGATTTCTGTGGCGGAAGGTCGTCAACAGCCAAGCTAGGAACCATATGATGGGCAGCACGACGAGAACCGTTCACGACGCCCAATCCGGCAGCGGGGCGGCATGAGGCGGCATATCGCGATCTCTGTGGCCTGTGGGCTGGCGCTCTCGCTGGCCGGCTGCGCCGCCGACATCGCGCATACCGCAGCGGGTACGGCGCCTGCCGCCGCCTATGTCTACCGTCTCGCGCCCGACGATCATCTGCGGATCAACGTCTATAACGAGGCCGGGATCAGCGGCGAATATGCCGTCAACAGCGAGGGTGACATCTCCTTCCCGCTGGTCGGCATGATCCGCGCGCAGGGGCTGACGCTCGGTGAATTTTCGGCCGCGCTCACCCGGACGCTGCAGACCCGCTATTTCAAGAACGCGCATCTGGTCGTCGACCTGATCGCGTCGCGTCCGATCTATGTGCTGGGCGAGGTCAACAAGGCTGGCCAATTCCCCTATCAATCGGGGATGACGGTGCTCGCTGCGGTGGCGACGGCGGGCGGCTTCACCTATCGCGCCAACGAGAAGACCGTGATGATCCGCCATACCGGACAGGTCGCGGAACAACGCGAGCCGTTGACGGCCGAGCTGATCGTGCAGCCGGGTGACACCGTCAGGATCCGGGAACGGAACTTCTAGCGCCGGTGCCATGCCGCGCACCGTACTGGCTTCGCCACGCCGCCCGCGCGAGCCTGCTGGGCAGCGCGCTATTGTGCCCGCACCTGATCCATGCCGAGGATACGCCGCTGTTGCCCGACGAGAAGCCACAGATCGACAAGCGCTACACCGCGGTGCTCGAGCGTGTGCAGCCGGGCTATGTCGCGCCGGGCATCCCGCTCGGCTCGTTCCAGCTCGCGCCGTCGATCGGGATGACCGAGATCTACGACGACAATATCTTCGGCTTGCAGAACGACCGCGTCGCCGACAGCTTCCTGCGCATCCAGCCCGAGGTGCAGCTGCAATCCCAATGGACCCGCAACAGCCTGAGCGTCGATGCCAAGGGCCAGATCGATCAATATCTGCACCGCACCACCGAGGATGCGGCCGACTATTCGATCACGACCCGCGGGATTTTCGACCTCGATCATGCGACCACGCTCAGCACCGCCGTCCGCGCCGAAAGCGACCACCAGTCGCGGCTTTCGCAGGACATCTTCGCGCAGACGGTGAAGCCGATCTATTATACCGAGCAATCGGGCGAGGCCGTGCTGACGCATGATTTCGACAAGCTGCGCCTAACCGCGACCGGGCGCGTGGCGCGTTTCGACTTCCGGGACGGTCGGCTGGCGGACGGCACGGTCTCGGACCAGCAGCCGAGCGACAATATGAGCTACCGCGCCGGGGTGCGGGCATCCTATGCGCAGACGCCGTCGCTCGCCTGGTTCGTCAGCGCGAGCTACAACATCCGCCGCTTCCGCATCGGCAGCATCGTGACGCCGAAGCGCGATTCGCAGGGCTATGAGCTGCTCGCCGGCGTCAATTTCGAGCCGGCCGCGCTGATCCGGGGCAGCGTCGGCATCGGCTATATCCAGCAGCGTTTCCGCCTGCCCTTCTATACCAATCTCGGCGGTCTCGACTTCAACGCCACGGTGCAGTTCTTCCCGACCCAGTTGACGACGGTCACGTTCAGGGGCGATCGCTCGGTGCTCGATTCCGGCATTCCCGGCTCGGGTGGCTATCTGTCGACCGAAGGGACGATCCAGGTCGATCACGAGTGGCTACGCCAGCTGATCCTGTCCGCCTCGGTCGGCTACCAGAATAACCGCTTCAACAATCTCGATCGCATCGACGATCGGATCAGCGCCGAGGCCAGCGCGACCTACCGCATCAACCGCCATGCCGCGCTCAAGCTCGACTACGCGCGGCTCGATCAATCCTCTCACGGCACCGACCGTTACCGGGCGTTCAAGGACGACCGCGCGACCATCGGCCTGACGCTGACAAGGTGAACGCCATGGACGACCTCCGCCTCAGCCCGACGACCAGCGAGCCACGCCCGCAAGGGCGGCTGGCAGCCACTATCGGGGATCCGATGGACGGCATCCGTCGCGCCTTTGCCGCCGCGCGCCACCGTAGATGGCTCGCCATCGGCGTCTTTCTCGGCGTGCTCGCGCTGGTGCTGGGCTATGGCTTCACGCGGACCAAATTCTACACCGCCACCGCCAGCATGGTCGTCAACTCGCGCGAGCTGAACGTGTCCGAGAAGGACAAGGAGGTGCTGCCAGGCCTGCCCACCGCCGACAATGCGGTGGATACCGAGGTCGAGATCATGCGCTCGCCCGCGGTCGCGCTCGGCACCGTCCGCGCGCTCGATCTGGTGGACAATCCGGCGTTCGCCGCGAAGATCGTCAAATTGCCCGGCACCGATAAGGAAACCGCCGCGACAGCGATGCTGCTCGGCGCGATCAAGATCATCCGGCCCGGTGCATCGAGCGTCGTCTCGATCGCCTACAGCGCGCCCGACCCGATGCTCGCCAAGGCGGTCGCGGATCAGATCGGCCACCAATATCTCGCCGTGAAGCAGGGCTCGCGCCGCGCCGCCGTCGAGCAGGTCGACCGGGGTCTGGGCACCGAGCTCGACAATTTGCGCATCCAGCTGGAGGCGGCGGACACCGCGGTCGCGCAATATCGCGCGCAGCACGACCTGTTCGACAGCCAGGGCACGACCTTCACGCAGCAGGAATTGTCGCTCTACAAGCAGCAGCAGGCCGCGGCGCAGGCCGCACTCGCGGACGCCCAGGCCCGGCTCAGCACCGCGCAGAGCCAGACCCGCAAGGACGATACCGGGGGGGTCGGCGCCGTGCTGCAATCGCCGGTGATCCAGCAATTGCGCAACCAGCGCGCGCAGCTCGCCGCCACCTATGCCGACATGCAGAGCCGCTATCAGCCCGACCATCCCGACCTGATCCGCACGCACGACCAGATCGAGGCGCTCGACAAGGCGATCGGGGCCGAGACGACGCGCCAGCTCGCCAATCTCAACGCCAACGCCCAGATCGCGCGCGATCAGGTCGCCAACGCCGCGGGCATCGTGGCGCGGACCACGGGCACGCTCGCCAGCGACAATAATGCATCGGTCCAGCTCGCGCAGTTGCAACGCAAGGCGGACGGCCTGCGCGACACCTATCAGACGCTGCTCGCGCGCAAGAATTCGATCAGCAGCCAGGCGCTCGTCGCGGACGAGGACGCGCGCATCTTCTCGCCCGCCGCACTGCCGCTACGGCCGAGTTCGCCCAACAAGCCGCTGATCCTGTTGATCGGCCTCGTCCTCGCGACGATCGTCTCCGGCGCGGCGGTGTGGATCGCCGAGGCGTTCGATCGCAAGCTGGTTTCCTCGGCGGATATCGAGAAGAAGCTCGGCCTGCCGCACATCGCCAACGTGCCCGAGATATCGTCGATCGCCCGCTCCGGCGAACGGGGGATCACGCCGATCGACTTTCCGGTGGAGCGTCCGCTCTCGCTCTATGCGGAGCAGTTGCGCGCGATCCGGCTCGCGCTGGTGCGCAAGGGTCGCAGCGGCATGACCAGCGTCGGCATCACCTCGGCGCGGCCCAATGAAGGCAAGACCACGCTCGCCATTTCGCTGGCGCGCGCGGCCGCGATGGCGGGCAGCCGCACGCTGCTCGTCGATGCCGATATCCGCCGCGCGTCCGTATCGCGGATGATGGGGCTGCCGCAGCATGTCGGGCTGGTCGAGGTGCTCCGCCGCAAGACGACGCTGGACGAGGCGCTGATCCTCGATGCGGCCAGCGGGATGTACGTGCTGCCCGCGGGCGACACGACCGACAACCGGCAGGATCTGTTTGCCGCCGCGCATATCGGCGCCTTGTTGGCTGAGGCCGAAAACCGGTTCGACCTGGTGATCTTCGACGCCGCCCCGGCGCTCGCCGTCACCGACGCCCGGCTGCTGCTACGCCAGGTCGACGAGGTGCTGATGGCGCTGCGGTGGAACGATACGCCGCGCCAGACCGCGGCGGCGACGCTGAAGCGGATGCGCGCGCTCGACATCGAGCCGCTCGGCGTAGTCGCGACCCGCGTCGACATGCGCGCGCTCGCCGCCTTCGGTCATGGCGACGTCGATCGCGATCACGCGGACTACGGCGCCTATTATGCCTGAGGCGGCAGGCCGCTCAGTGCCCGAACTCGGCCTTGTAGGCGGCAAGCGCCCGCGGGAATTTGCCGGCCGACATGGTGGCGTCGTAGTCGGACGCGGTGAAGTCCCAATAGCCTTGGTAGGCGACACGGTGCGCGCGCATCCAGGCCGCCATATTGTGGATGAACAGCGGATCGTCGCCCCAGCCATGCCCGTCGGGCCGCGTGCCCGTGCCCCATTCGGGCACGACGATCGGCTTGCCATGTGCCGCCGCGAAACGGCCGAGCCAGTCGAGCCCGTAATTGCCGGTGAGATAGCCTTCCCAGCGCACCGCGGGATCGCTGTCCTGCCGGCGCCAGCTCTGATTGTAGAAGTCGATGCCGATCAGATCGACGACGTCGTCGCCCGGCCACAGCGTCTGCGGCGAGACCGAGCCGACGCCCAGCGACGGATTCCACACGATCCGGAAATGCTGCCCCGGCACCGCGCGCAACACGCCGACGACATGGCGGAACGCGCCGACGAACGATACCGGATCCTTGTTGGCCGACCAGGGATACCAATTGCCGTTGAATTCCCAGCCGAGCCGCACGATCGCGTCGGCCCGGCCCTTGGCGACGAGCAGCGCGCCGATCTTCTGGAACTCCGCGTCATATTCGCCGGCGGCCGCCGAACTCAGCGTGCCGCCCTTGACCACCAGCGGCAGACCCACCGCGAGCCGATAGGGCTGGCCCTGCCAGCACCCGAGCGCCCACGCTGCACCGCTCTGCATCTGCGGCCAGCCTTCGGCCGAGAAGAAGTCGGTCACGCCGTCGAGCTTATGCCCGATCACGCCCTGATAACGCGGCAGGCGGCCCTTTCCCTCGCAGCCGGCCCCCTTGTAGACGAACGTCAGCGGATCGGCACGCACCGGGGCGGCGAGCAAGGCGCTGGCGGCAGCGGTGGCGGCAAGCGCGATCAGGGCAGTCCGGACCATAAGGCGGCACTCCTGCCCGGCCGGAATGGGACAATTCGGCACCGCACGGCCGGGCGGCGGCGGTGGCGTTCGGTCCTCTCCCGGTTCGCTCTGCGGCGCTCCTCCCCATGCGATAGGCGTGTCGGGCGCCACGACAAGACGCCGCGCCGCGCAGCGCCCCACGCGCGCGACGAGACGAGCGGAGGCACGGCGTGACGGCGGTGCAGGCCATGCCGCTCGGCGCCGTCACCGACGAGCGGGATCGCAGCGCGCGCGACAGCCGGCTGTTCGTCCATGGCACGCTGATCGCCTGCCTGATCCTGCAGCGCTTTGGCGCGATGCCGGGGGGCAGCGCGCTGTTCATCAGCCTGCCGCTGTTCGCCGGTCTGCTCGGGTGGGCGCTCGTCGCCGGCGTCGCCACGCTGCGCCCGCGCGGCATCGCGCTTTATCTCGCCTTTGCCGGGCTGACGCTGATATCGACGCTGGCCGCGGTGACCGCACCCGATGCCCGCTTCGGCACCAGCCTGACCTCGCTGATCGCGACCCTGCTGACCTACGGCTTCACCGTCATCGGGCCGAATGCGCGGTTCGACCGGACGATCGTCTTTCCCCTGTTCCTCGCCTACACGCGCGTCATCGCGGCGGCGGGCATCGTCCAGTGGGTGATCCAGTTCGCCGGCATCCGGATCTTCTCCTTCATGCTGACGGTGCCGGCGCTCAAGCCGGTGCTGGTCGAGCCCCAGTTCAACTTCAATCCGATCCTGCATTATGGCTCGACGATCCTGCGTTCCAACGGCTTCTTTCTGCTTGAGCCGAGCATGTTCTCGCAGACGCTCGTGATCGCGATGGTGATCGACTATTTCATCCTTGGCCGCGTCAAATATCTGCCGCTGTACCTGCTCGCCTATCTGCTCTCCTTCTCGGGCACGGGCGCGCTGACGCTCGCGCTGGCCATCCCCTTCTACGCGGCCCTGTCGGCGCGCAATTTCGGGCGGGTGGCGGGCTTCGTGATCGCCGGTGTGGCCGCACTGACGCTCGGCGCGCTTGCCTTTCCCGATCAGGTCGGTTCGCTGCTCGGGCGGACGAACGAGCTTAGCTATTCGGGATCGAGCGGCTATGCGCGCTTCATCGGCCCCTTCCTGCCGATCGCGGACCTCAGCCACGAGGCGCGCATCCTGATCGGCTGGGGCCCCGGCGCGACCGAACGCTATATCTATTTCGTCGAAGGTACCGGTAATTCGATCGCGAAGCTGATCACCGATTACGGCCTGATCGGGATCACCGCGTTCATGGCGATGTTCATCGGCACACTCTGGCGTCGCGAGACGGCGATCCTGTCCGTACTGGCGCTCACCACATTCCTGGTCGGCGGCGGCTATCTGCTGTTCACGCCGATGCTGGTGCTGCTGTTCCTGCTGTGCATCTGGGGCGGCACGGCGGCAGACGACGACGTCAGACCAGTCTGATGATCACCACCCAGAGCACGACGCCGACGACGCCGGCGACACCCCAGGCCGTAAACGAGATGCGGCGTCCGGCCGGCACGCGCGCCCACGGCGCATCGGCGGGGCGACGGACATCGGTATCGGAAAAGGGAACTGCAGCCCGATTCAACGGCTCGGGGGTGATCGGCTCGGGAGGCATTGGATCGCTGTCTTTTCCGGTCAGGTCGTCGCCAATCATCCCTGCCTCTCCGGCGTTAATATTTTGCACAGCCTGCGAGGCCGCTCATGGCACAGCATAGTCACATGCTGTCCCGATCCGGCCGGACCCACTGCTCTTATTGTCCCGCCATAGGACAAAAGACGCATTTTGGCTTGGAGAATTTTCTAGCCGCTATGGTCCGCGGCGACATCCAGATCGCGGAAGCGCAAGCGGGACAGCAAGGCGCGATTGGTGCGGCGCTGCACGGCGGCGGCCAGGAACATCGCCGCCCGCTTGGGAGACGGCTCGAGGCGGAGCGCGCCGAGCATCAGCCGCCGCGCGTCGCGAAACCGGCGCATGGTGAAATTGACGCGCCCGCATTCCCACATGTGGCTTGCGTGCATCGCCCGCTCCAACCGCCGCCACGCAGACTCGGAGAAACGCTCGCGGATCGCATCGTTGCCGAGGATCGCGGCGAGGCAGGGCTGGTGATTGGCCCAATCGACCGAAAGCCCGCCCGACGAACTGCCCGGCCGCACCCGAAGCGAGAAGACCTCGGGCTCCGCGCCGATATAGGCGAACGGACCCTCGGCGGCGAGCCGGCACCAGAATTCCCAATCCTCGCTCAGCCGCAAGCGCGTATCGAAGCCACCGAGGCGTCGGGCCACGTCGGTCCGGATCAGGACGTGGCCGCCATTGGCGAAGAAATTGCCCCGCAGCATCGTCTCGAGCACGTCGCCATCGGGATAGCGGTGCAGCGACAGCGGCTTCTGGCCGGGATAGGGAGCACCGCCGGGCAATATCTTGAGGAAGGTGCCGAACGCCGCCACCGCCTGTTCCTGCTCATCCAGCATCACCGCGAGACGCGCGAAGGCGGTGGCGTTGAGCACGTCGTCTCCGTCGAGGAACATCAGATATCGCCCGCGGGCGAGCGACAGACCATGGTTGCGCGCCGCCGAGACGCCGGCATTGGCCTGCTGCACGAGCGAGATACGCGGGTCGTCGAGCGTCCGAACCTCTGCCGCCGTCGCATCGGTGGAGCCGTCGTCGACGACGATCGCCTGCCAGCCGCGATGCGATTGGGCCACGATGGACGCCAGACAGGGCAGGATGAGCCCGGCGACGTTGTAAGCCGGCACGATCACCGTAATTTCGGGTTCCGACATCATGCTCCCTCCGAGCAGCGATCCCGGAAACCCGTTCGAAGGGAACCGGTATGATCCAGGCCAGCGTCATCATTCCGGCCTATAATGCCGAACAGTATATCGAAGCGACGATCGCCTCCGCAACGCAGCAAAACGGCTGCGTCCTGGAGATCATCGTGGTCGATGACCGGTCAACCGATAACACGGCCACGATCGTCGCCCGGATCGCCGCAAACGACTCGCGCGTCTCGCTTCTCGCGCTGCCCCGCAACGGCGGCCCGTCGGTGGCGCGCAATGCCGGGATCATGGCGGCGCGGGGCGATTGGATCGCGTTGCTGGATGCGGACGACAGCTTCGCGCCCGGCAGGCTCGCGACGCTGATCGCGCTCGGCGAGGAGAAACGCGCCGACATGGTTGCGGATAATCTCGTCCTCGTCGACCAGGCGGACGGATCGGAAGCCCCGATGCTGCCGCCCGGATTTCTCGCTGCGCCGTGCATCATCGACCTGCCCGAATTCATCGCGCGCAACATCTCCTCGCCGGATGCGCCCCGCACCAATTACGGTTTCCTCAAGCCTCTGATACGGCGAGACTTCCTGCTGCGGCATAACCTGCACTACGACGAGGAGGTGCGGTTCGCCGAAGATTTCGCGCTCTATGTCGGATGCCTGCGCGCGGGCGCGCGCTGGTGGCTGCATCCCGAGCCGCTGTACCGCTACCTGATCCGCCCGGACTCGCTCACCCAGATCCAGACGACCGTCGATCTGGACCGGCTGCGGGGCCGACAGCGCGCCCTGCTCGCCGAGGCGCGCGCCGCGGGCGACGACGGCTTCGCCGCATTGCTTCGCCGCCATCTGCGCAACGTCGATCGCTGCTATTATTATCGCGGCTTCACCGACGAGCTCAAGGCGCGCCATCCGCGCGCGGCACTCGGCTACCTGTTCGCCAGTACCGACAGCGCGCTGCTCGTGGCGCAGGAGGGTGCGCGCCAGCTGCCGCTGATCCTGCGCAAGGCCTGGCGTGGCGGCTACAAGGCGGCGATGCGATGAGCGAAACCGCGATACCCGCCGATTTCTCGCCGGGCGGCGACGCCGCCTCGCTCAAGCGCCGGTCGGCGATGGGCGCGGCGATGACGCTGGGTGGCCAGGGCAGCAAGTTCGTGCTGCAGTTCGGCAGCCAGGTCGCGCTGGCCCGCCTGCTGTTGCCGGCCGACTTCGGGTTGCTGGCGATGGTCGGCCCGCTGGTGACGGCCGCGCTCCTGCTGACCGATCTCGGCCTTTCCGCCGCCACCGTCCAGCGCCCGACGATCAACCAGGTCGAGCTTTCGAGCCTGTTCTGGCTCAACGTGCTGATCGGCTGCTGTCTCGCCGGGCTGGCGGTGGCCGCCGCACCGCTCGCCGCCGCCTTCTACGCCACGCCGGCGGTGACGCCGGTGATGACGACGATGGCGGTCGCGCTGCTGCTGTCGAGCCTCGCCGCGCAACATCTGGCGCTGCTCAACCGGCGGATGCGCTTCGGCGCGATCGCGCTGATCGAGGTCGGTGCGCTGACGGCCGGCGTGGTGGTCGGCGTCGGCGGCGCGCTTGCCGGCTTCGGCTATTGGTCGCTGGTCGCGATGCAGATCACCAGTGGCGCGGTGACGCTGCTCATGGCCTGCCTGTTCTCGCGCTGGCGGCCGTCGCGACCCGGCATCTCGCGCGATGCGCTCCATCTGCTGCGGTTCGGGGGCACCGTGACCGGCTATAATCTGCTCGGCTATCTGATCACCAATCTCGACAATATCCTGATCGGCGCGCGATTCGGCGCCGGCCCGCTCGGCATCTACGATCGCGCCTACAAGCTGATGTTCCAGCCGCTCTGGCAGATGACGGCGCCCGCCGCGCGCGTCGCGATACCCCTGCTTTCGCGACTGTCCGACGACGATGCCGAATATCGCGGCGCCTATCTCGCCATGCTCGGCGGGGTGCTGACGCTCACCACCCCCGGCATCCTCTGCGCGATCGTCTTCGCCAAGCCCGTGGTCCTCGTTCTGCTCGGCGCCCGCTGGATCGACTCCGCGCCGATCTTTGCCTGGCTCGGCGTCGCCGCGCTCAGCCTCCAGCTGCGCCAGGCGGCGTCGTGGCTGTTCGTCAGCCAGGGCCGCGCGAACGAGCAGCTCAAATGGGGCGGCCTCGGGTCGGCGGCAATCATCGTCGGCTATGCGATCGGCATCTTCTGGGGGCCCAGGGGCGTCGCGATGTCGGCTGCGATCTCGAGCGCGGCGATCCAGATACCGATGATGTGGTGGGCGGTGACGCGGTCAGGGCCGGTGACGCGCGGCGATGCCGTCCGGCTGATGGTCCCGATCGGCGCGGCGACCGCGATCAGCGGCGGCCTACTGGCACTGGCTGCCCGCGCGTCCGTCTGGAACAGCCTGCCGATGCTCGCGCTCGCCGGCATCCTCGCCTACGCGCTGTTCATCGCCGCGCTCGCGCTGTTCCCGACCGGCCGCGCGCAATTGTCGAAGGCCGGCGGGATCGTCCGCCGGCTCGCGAAGCGCTAGCCGGCCCGAACCTCCGAGATCAGCCCCGCGACCGCCGCCTCGAGACGGCCGAGGCGATCGGCGAAGACGGTGTCGTCGCTCAGGTAGCTCCGGCCCGCCGCCACGACGCCCAGCGCGCGGCTTGCCGCGGCCATTCGCCGGCCGTCGAACCGCGTCGCTGCGGCCTTGATCAGCGCCTTCACGGCACCCGGTGCCGCGACGGCATCGATCACCGCAGGCTCCTCGCGAAAGCGATCCAGGAAATCGGCGATCAGCACCGCATCGTCCACGCCCGCGACATCGGCGCGTGCGACGCTGCGCCCGCCGGCCTGCGTCAGCCGGCTGATACGGTCGTAACGGAACGCCTCGAGCCGCGCGGTGGGCGGCAGCGCGACGGGGTTGTAGGCAAGTTGGAGCGAGGCGGCCCAGTCGCGCCATTTGAAGATGCTGACCTCGGGCGAGATCATCACCGGAATCCAGGGAATGCGCAGCGTATCGGCGACGATCGCGCCGTGCATCGCCTCGGTGACGACCAGCTTCGCGCGGCCGTAGCAGGCGAGAATCCTGTCCGGCGTCCATTGCGGATCGACGAAGGTCATGCCCGCGCGCTCGGCGGCGGTCTGCCACCGACTGTTCACCAGCGTCCGGTGATGCGGCATGAACAGGATCTCGTCCCGCCGCTGTGAAAGGGGAACCAGATCGGGAAGCCTGGCGAGCAGCACCGCGCTGTCCGTCACCGCGGCCTCCGGATGCCCGATCACGCTGGCGGTCAATGGCCCGCGCACCGCGCAATAGGTCCAGCGCGCATGATCGTGGGGCAAACGGCCATAGGCTGCGCCCGAGCCGAGCACGAACACCCGCTTGCCTACGGTTTCGACGTCGCGAAACCGCGCCTGATCGAGCAGGCTGCCGATGCCGACCAGCACGGTATCCGGCGCGGCCCGCACATCGTCGGGCAACAGACGCGGCCAAATCAGTTCGTTCAGATCGTCGCCGAAATTGCCGACGGCATCCTTATAGTAGACGATCCGCATCGAAATCCCCCGTCTCGGCTATCGGCCAGCGCCGGACAGCAGCTCGTACCTACTGCACCGCAACACGCGGCACGACGCAAGTAGGCTCGCGCGGGATTGGGACGCACTGTGCAGCTTTCGCGCCTATCCAAGAATCCGGCGCTTTACGACCACCGGAGCCGATCGGAGCGACACGCCGCGTGGGCAGGGGTCACGCTGCATCTGCAAACGCCTATGCTGCACCGCGATGAAGCGTTTGTACGGTCTGCAATATATGCGCGGTCTCGCGGCCTGCGCCGTGGTGGCCTATCACGCGGCGGACCGCGCGGGCCGTCCCTTCGCCGCCGGCGAGGCGGGCGTCGATCTTTTCTTCGTGCTCAGCGGTTTCCTGATGTGGGCGATCACCGACGCCGCCAGCCGTCCCGGCCCGTTCCTAGCCGACCGCGCCAAGCGAATCGTGCCGAGCTACTGGATCGTGACGTCGGTGATGCTCGCCGGCGCGCTCGCAGGGCTGTTCCCGGCCGTCCGTCTCACGGTCGCGCACATCGCCGCATCCTATGCATTCGTGCCCGCGGTCTCGCCCAGCAACGGCCAAGTCTGGCCGTTGCTCGTGCCCGGTTGGACGCTCGATTACGAGGTGGGCTTCTACCTGCTCTTCGGCGGCGCGCTCTGCCTGCCCCGAACCGTCCAGCTCGCTGTGCTGAGCATCATCCTGCTCGGGCTGGCGATCGTGCATCCCCTGATCGATCCGGGCCATGTCCTGCCGCGTTTCTACACGGATCCGCACATCCTCGAATTTCTCGGCGGCCTGTGGCTTGCGGAGACGTGGCAGGGACGGATGTTCGCGCACAGCCGCGCGGGGCCGCTGTTGCTCGGCGCCGCGCTGGCGCTGTTCGCGGTCGCGCTCGCCCTGCCGGCCGAATGGCCGAAGGCGGTCCGTTACGGACCGGCTGCGCTATGTTGCGTGGCCGCCATGCTCGCCTACGAACGCCGGCCCACGGGCGTTCCCGAGGTGCCGGCGCTCCGGCTGCTCGGCGACGCGAGCTATTCCATCTATCTGTGGCATACGCTCGCGATGTCGGTGACGACGACGCTGGCCGTCAAAATGCATCTCGTCGGCCTGCGCGCGATGCCGCTCCACTTCGCCGCCGGGATCGGGATCGGGCTACTCGCCTATCTCGCGATCGAACGCCCGCTGATGGCCTATTTCCATCGACGCCGCTATCGGCACGGCGTGCTCGTCCCCAGCCTGTAGGCGGGCTGGCGGAGGGGCGTTTCCCGTTACTCGCCGATCTTCGCCGGTTTTTTCCACCAAGACAGGGTGTGGACGTCATGCGACGTGGTCCACACGCGCTTCGGCGTATAGCGCAGGGCGCCGCTTCCCGTCGCGGCACCGACGCGCGCCCGAATGGCAAGCGTCCGGGGATCGATCACGACGAACGTCTGCCCGGCGGTGGTGCGCAACCAGATCTTGCCGCCGCCGGCATCGATGTCGCCATATTTCAACGTCTCGTCGACCTTTACGCGACCAGACACTTCGCCGGTCTGCGGATCGATCCGCGCCAGCGTGCCATCGCCCTGCTCCTGGACCCAGACCGCCCCCTCGCCGGCGACGAGGAAGCCGGGCTCCCGTCCCAGCGTGGTCCGCTTGACGACTTGATTGGTCTGCGGGTCGACCTTCTGGAGGCTCTGGTGGACCGCGCTGACCGCCCACAGCGATCCCAGGCCGAACGCCAGGTAATAGCTGCTGGGATCGACCTCGATCGAGGCCGTCACGGTATCGGTCGCCGGATCGACGCGCGCGATCACGCCCTTGTCGTCGCTCGCCACCCAGACGGATCCCGCCCCCGCGACGACATTCAGTTCGCCCTTGGGATTGGCGATGCCCGTCGCGATCACCGCGGATATCTTGGCCGTCTTGCGGTCGATCCGGTTGAGCGTGTGATCCTTGCAGTCGGCGACCCACAGCGACCCGAACGCGACCGCCATCGCACCGCACGGGTGCGACATCGCGACTTCGGCGAGCTTGCCCTTCTTCGACCAGCGCTCGACCCGCCCCCGGTTGGTGGCCCAGACCGACGATCCGTCGACCGCCAGGAAATCGGCGAACCCCGGGACCGTGAGTGTCCGCTCCTGCGGCGCCGCCGCCTCCGTGGCGGGTGCGAGCAGGAGGCCGGCTCCGATCGCCATGACGATTGCGCCCTTTCTCGAACTGTCCCGCATGATCACCAAAAGACGCCTCTCGACCGATATCAAACGATTGCTGCCGACGATGCCGCAGCCTCGGCATTACCCCGCCTCGCCCGGACCTTTGCGATCACGGGCTGGAAGGGAAACATGAACTGCTCGGGGATCGACAGGCGCCGACGTTCGTCCTGGCCGACCGCCTCGCACTCGCCGTCACGATAGGTGCCGAACACGCGGTCGATCAGGATCAGCGAGTTGGCATAATTGCAGCGCGTATTCTCATGGGCCACCGAATGATGAAGGCTGTGATGCCGGATGGTGGTGAAGAAGAACGCGTACCACCGCGGCGGGTCGCAGCGCGTGTTGGCGTGCGCGAAGGTCGAGACCACCGCGAGGATGTTGAACGCGCAGAGTTCGGCGGCAAGCGACAGATCGAACAGCGCCACCACGCTCAGGCTGATCAGGAAAAGCTCGATCGGATTGCCGACCGCGCCCTTCATCGCATTGAGCTGCGTGATGTGGTGATGCGGTGCGTGCGTCAGCCAGAAGGGCTTAGCCCTGTGCATCAGCCGGTGCATCCAATATTGCCCGAACTCGACCAGGAAGACGACCAGCGCGACCTGTGCGACGAAGGGCATGTGCATCGCCCACGACGTACCGATGCCGAGCGCGTGCTTGGCCTGTTTCAGCTGATCGTCCGCCAATTTGGTGGACACCCACGAGATGACGGTCGATCCCAGCACGACGTAGAAGAGATCGGTGAAGAACTCCTTTTTCGTCAGCCGCCAGCTGGCGTGGCGCTCGTTGATCCATTCGAGCCCCAGCACGAGCAGCGTCGTCAGCGACGTCGCCACGGTCAGCGCCCAGCCGTTCTTGATCCAGGCCGCGGGCCCGAACGCCCAGAAGAGCATGACCAACGCGACCATCGCGGGCTGCGCGTAGCTGAACAGGATCTTCTTCATGACATTTCCACCCCCGGTCACATCAGCGAGAAAGTGGGCGTCCGACATCGCCGGATCGGGCCCGATCCCCTGCTACCCCATCTTAAGAGGCGGCCTCGGAGATACAGGTGGCCGAATGACGTAGCGTCGCCTCGGACGCGCCCGGCGGCAACGGCCGGGATCGCGGTCGATCGGGCGACGCCATGTCCGTCCCGCTCAATAATGCACGTTGAAGTCGAGCCCGACGCGTCGCGGCGTCAGCACCGACTGCGTGTAGAAACGCTCGACGACACCTTGACCAGCCACGCTTCCTCCCGCGTCACGGATCCGATCGAGCGAGCTCTGATCGTTGCCGATCGACGTCACCGCATATTTATCGAAGATGTTGTCGGCGAACAGGCTGATATCGAACGTCTTGGTGCGATAGGTCAGCGAGGCGCGGTGCGTGACATAGCCCGGGATGCGCGTGCCGAACCCTTCCAGCCCGACGCGCGAGTAGATGCTGCCGGTGTAGGCGGTCGTCCAATTCCCCTCGATCGCGCGCCCGTCGCCGAGCGGATAGGTATAGGTCACCTGCGCGCTGCCCGAATTCTTGGTCGATCCGGGCAACCGGTCGCCCGGCTCGCCGTCGATCTGCTCCGACGGATCCTGCACGACGACCAGGTTCGGCGCGACGCTGGTCAGATGCGCGTCGGTATAGGCGTAGTTCGCCTGGACTACGAGCCGCGGGGTGACCTTCACCGTGCCGGTGAACTCGACACCCTGCGAGATCGCCTTGCCCGCATTCTTGATGATGCCGATCGCGCCATAGGTGGTCTGGCTGGGCACCTGGATGCCCGTCCAGTTGATGTGGAAACCGTCGAGCGTGAACTGCACCCGCTTGTCGAACATCGTCGCGCGGACACCAATCTCGGCATTGCGCGTCTTGTCCGGATTGTAGAACAGCTCGTTGGGCAGCGCGCAGAGCACCTGTCCGCCGGCGGCGGCCCTCGCCAGATCGTCGGCCGTGCAGGCCACGACGCGGTTGGCGCCGCCGACACGGTAGCCCGTCGAGTAGGTGGCGTAGGCGAGCAGGCCGTCGCTGATCTTGTAGGAGGTATTGGCTTTCCAGACGAAGCCGTCGGCGGCGGCGTGCCCGGGCGTGAAGCGATCCGGATCGATCGTCGTCGACGTTGCACTATCGACGCCGACGCCGATGAGGGGGAGCGCCTGCCCGCCCACCGTGTTCACATTATACTTGTAGTAACGGAGGCCGCCGGTGACCTGCCACGCCTTGGTGATGTGGAGCGTTCCCTCGCCATACACCGCCTTCTCGGTCGTCTTGGTGTGCGACGAGGATTCATATTCGAGATTGTCCGGGCGATCTATGCCGGCGAACTCGGCAAAGCCGGGCGTAAATTCATGGCGATCGGTCTCGGTCTTCTGCTGGTTGTAGAAGCCGCCGAGCACCCAGCTTATCGGGCCGCCATGCGTGGAGACGAGACGAAGTTCCTGATTGAACTGCTTGTCGCGCTCATGGTTGATGGCGTAGGACGAGAAGTCCGGGAATGCCTCATAGCCATAGTTCAGATCGAGCAGAAGATCGGTATTGTCTTCGGTGTTGGTAAACTTCGTCTTGGTATACTCGGTCGCGCTGACGAGCTGCGCGATGTTGAACATATTGACGTATATTTCAGACGAATAGAGATCGGCCTTGCGATCGAACGGCTCGGCATAGCGGAACGGCGCCTCGTAATTGCCGGTACCGAGCACGTTGTCGGCATTCACCTGCCGACCGCCCGTCTTGGTCTCCTGATGCGCGTAGGTCAGGTAGGCCTTGATGTTGGGATTATATTCGAGAAGCAGCTGGTTGCGCGTCGTGAACGTGTGTTCGTAGTTGATGTCCTTGTTGGCGCGGAAATTGGCGGCATAATCGGCCGAGGTGCCGAATCCGTTCTCACCGAGCGTCGTGCCGCGGGCCGGCTGCGGGTTGGATGTGCCGGGGTTCTTGAGGATATAGTCGTCGTCGATGAACCCGGCCTCGTCATAATAGCCCGTCGAGGTGCGGAAGGCGATATGGTCCTTCACGATCGGCACGTTGATCGTGACGTCGCCGCTACCGCCGAAATCGTCCGAATGCGATTCGGCATAGCCGCGGCCATGGACGTCGACCGAGAAGCGATCCGTGTCGGGCCGGTTGGGAATGTAGCGCACGGCGCCGGCCAGCGTACCCAGGCCGTAGAGCGTTCCTTGCGGGCCCTCCAGCACCTCGACGCGCTGGATGTCGATCAGCTTGAAGTCGAGATAGAGCGGGACCTCGCCCAGATAGATGCCGACCGAGCTGTTGTGGTTCGATCCGGCGTCGCTGGTGTCGCCCGAATTGATACCGCGCAGGATGATGTTGCCGGTCGAGGCGGGGCCGCTGTCGACAATGGTCAGGCCGGGGGTGAACGCCGCCAGCCCGCGGACGTCGTCGATCCGCTCCCTCGCGAGCGTTTCGGCCGAGATGGCGCTGATGTTGATCGGCGCATCCTGCAGCGTGGTGCGCCGGCGGCTGCCCGTCACGATGATCTCGTTCCCGTTGGAAGTCGTGGAAGCGGCGGCGGTGGCGCTGGCGCTCGACGACGCCTCCTGCCCTGCCGCAGGCGCCTCCTGTGCCAGCGCGGCGGTGCCCGCGACAGTGGCAAGCGCGGTCGCACACAGCAAACCAGTGCGGGAGAAACGTCCACCCATCTTAATGCCCCCTCGTCTTTTCGATCCCCGGCGCCTCCTGCGGCATCCTTCCCGTGCGCAAGCTTTCTTGGAGCTCTTCGCGTATTACGAATACGCTAAACGATAATAACAACGCTGTGACATGGGGCGTTTGACGTAAGCGAACGGGAGGGCCCGCACCCTACGTCAAACGGCGCATTCTGCCGCGATGCGGCGCGCCCTATTCCGCCGTCATGGCAAGCACCCTCCGCGCGCGGCGCACATTGCGGATTTTCGCCGCATTAGCGGGCCTTGCGACAGTTTCGATGCCCGCGAGCATGGCGGCAGCCGCGCAGGCGCAGCTCGTGCGCTGCGGCGCCGAGACCTGCCTGCGCATCTCGGGACACCGGTCTTCTCCCGCGGTTGCGGTCAGGATCGCGGGGCGGGATCTCGACGTAACGGGCGATCGCGCCTGGCACATCGTCGTGCCGGCCTCGACGGCGCGCGACTGGCCGGGCGCCGCAAGCGGCACGCTCCGCCTGACTCTCGCCGACCCGGCGACGAGCACCGAGACGGCCGATGCGGCGATGCTGCCACCGGGTTCGCTTGGACGACGGGTCGAACTCGCTACTCTGATAGTCAGTGCGCGTTAGTCTTGCTTTTGGTAATATTGCCACCAATCGTCATTTAGATAATATTCGCACTTATACTTGCATCGACTGTCGGCAGGCACTAGCTGACCGCAGCCTCGTCGCCGCAGAGCGACGGGCCGAGCAGATGCAGGAGATGATGATGAAGATCGGCATAGCGGCGCTCGCCGCGATCCTGGTGGTGGCGCCTTCCTACGCCGCATCGGGCAGCAATCCCTTTTCGGCGGACAGCACCGTGCTCAATCTGCGCGGGCTCGATCTCACCAGCGTCGACGGCCAGCAGCGCCTCGCGATCCGCATGGACCAGGCGGCGAACACCGTCTGTGGCGAGGGCATGAGCTCGATCCATCTCGCGCTCGGCGAACAGGCGCGCGCCTGCCACGCCGACGTGATCGCCGACATGCGTGCGCGCATCACCGCCGCGACCGCCGCCGCGGACACGGCGCAAGCGACCCGGCTGGCCCTGCGCTGAGGAATTGCGGCATGGACCGGATACGGCGATGGCCGTCGGCCCGGTCCGGTGACGCCGTCCGCGGCTAATCCGCGGCGATCCCTTGCGTCTCGAGATAGGCGCGGGCCGGCGCGAGCGCTGCAGCATGACTGCGCCACCGCGCCACGGAATCGTGATAGATCGGGCGGCGGACCTGCGCGGCGCTCGGTGTCGACACCGCACCCGAATGCCTATGGAAATCGAGGCAGTCGTTGCTCCAGCCGAGCCCGCAATGCGCCAATAGCCGGCGGCTCTGCCCCTCCTGATCCTCGACCAGCGCTTCATAACTGAGTTCGAGGATCCGCCCCGGCAGCGCCTCGCGCCAGAATGCCATCAGCCGATCGAACCGCGCATAATAGGCGGCGATGTCGAGAAGATCGTAGCTATAGTCGTAATAGCGCGACCCGGTGGCGAACAGATTGCGGAAGTTGGCGAGTATCGTGTCCATCGGATGTCGACGCAGACAGACGATCGTCGCGTTCGGCAGCGCGCGTGCCGCGATCCCCGCATAGAAGACATTGCCCGGAAACTTGTCGACGAAACGGGGTGTTTGCGTCCGCCGGTGGTGCGCCGCGCGTACAAGATAGTCGCGCCCGATCGCACCCATGTCGCCCGGCGCGGCGGCGATGATCGTCTCGGGATCGAGCACGGTGCGGCTGCGCGTCCGCGACGCCGCCTTGACCGCGAGCGGCAGCGCCTGGAGTTCGCCGACGCTTTCGACATCGGGGTGCGACGCCAGGATGCGATCGACGAGCGTGGTGCCCGTGCGCGGCATGCCGATTACCAGGATCGGCGCGTCCGCCGCGGCGTCGCCGGCTGACGCCCGCGCGACCAGCGGCCAGGCGTCCTCCACGGCATCGAAGATCGCGGCGTCGCGCTGGATATCGTAGGCGAGCGCACTCCGATGCGCGGCATTGATCGCGACGAGGTGCCCGAACGCCTCCTCCGCAAGCCCGATATCCTCGAGTTCTTTCACCAGCGCGTAGCCGGTCAGCAATCGGTCGCGGCCCGGCGTGGCGCGGCCATGCGCCCCGCGAAGGCGGCCGACATGATTGCGCGCCTCGGTCTGTTTGCGCAGCCCGGCGAGCAGATGATGCGCCCTCGCATCGTCCGGAGAGCGGCCGAGGATAACCTCCAGCGCCGCCTCGGCCGCCTCGGCCCGGCCGAGAAAGCTCAGCGTAGCCGCATGATTGTAGCGGAAGCGATCGTCGTCCGGCGCGAGCGCGACCGCGGCGACGAAATGCGGCAGCGCCGCGTCGTGATCGCCCAGCCGCGCGTAGACGCATCCCATCGTGTCGCGGCCGAGCGCATCCGCCGGCGGGGACCCCTCCGCCGCACACAGCGTAGCGGCGGCCTCCCCGTCGCGGCGGACGAGCGTGTAGAGCCGCGCGAGCTGCGCGCGATATTCGCCGTACGGCGCGATCGCGACCGCCTGTTCGATCTGCCGGATGCCCTCCAGCACGCGACCGATCTCGGCATCGGCCATGCCGAGCAGGAAATAGGCTTCCGCCTTGCCCGAGGCCTCCGACAACCGAACCGCGGCCAGGCGACGTGCAAGGGCGAAGTCGCCACGCTCGAGCGCGGCACGGCCGGCGGCGCTAAGGGGTTGCGCGACGGCCACGACTATTGGGACAGCGTTCCGACCGCGATCGCGGTCGCAGAGGCACGGTTCTCGACGCCCATCTTCTCGAATATCTGTTCCAGATGCTTGTTCACGGTGCGCGGGCTGATGTGCAATATCTCGCTGATCTCGCGGTTCTGCTTTCCGCGGCTGATCCAGATCAAAACCTCCGCCTCGCGCGAGGTCAGGCCGTGGCGCTCGGCGAGCAGGCGTTCGGCGTCGCCCTCGCGCCGCTCGGTCAAGCGGAACAGCCATTCGTCGGCGCTGGTGCGGCGCAGGAAGGTGCATTCGATCACGCTGTCGCCGATCTCGAACGAGGCCTGCGCACCAGCGGGTACGTCGGGGCCCTGGAGGCGCTGGACGGTCGCCGCGAGCGGGTCGGGCAACCGGACGTCGCGCGGCGTCCAACCACCGAACAGCCGCTCGATCATGGATGTCGCGAGCGGCGTCAGCCAGCTGGCGGCGCCCTCCGCGTCGATCGCGAAGGAAGGCCGACCGGCGGTATCGAGCGCGAGCTGGCTACCGTGCGAGACGCGCGCGTTGGCGAGATGGACCGACACGCGCGCCAGCAGTTCGTCGACCACGATCGGCTTATGGACATAGTCGACCGCGCCCGCCTCCAGCCCATGCACGACATGCTCGGTCTCGGTCAGTCCGGTCATGAAGATCACCGGCAGGTGACGGAAACGGCCGTCCGCCTTGATCCGGCGCGTGGTCTTGAAGCCATCGAGGCCCGGCATCACCGCATCCATCAGGACGAGATCGGGATTGACGTGCTCGAGCAGTTCGAGCGCCGCAAGCCCGTCGATCGCGATCAGCACCGTCATCCCGGCACGCTCGAGCGTCGCGGTCAGGAAGCGCAGCGACTCCGGCGTGTCGTCGACGACGAGGATGGTCGCGCGGGTTCCGCCCACGGGCCGATCAATCGGCATTTTCGAGCCTCCGGGCGAGCGCCCGCAGATCGAAATCGCCGAGAAGCCGCCGCATTTCCGCAACCGCTCCGGCACTGTCGGGGACCGCGGCCTCGAGATCGGCGAGCAGCGTTTCGATGGCGCGAACATGACCGACTTTGACATAATGCCGCAGACTCTCGAGAAAGGGATCGGCGCTTGCCGGAAGCGTGGCCGACACAGGGGTCGGGGCCGGCGCGCCCTCGTCGGCGACGATCCACGCAAGGTCGAGCTGGTGACCGATCGTGTCGAGCAGCGCGTCGAGGTCGACCGGCTTGGACAGGAAGGCATCATGCGCGCTCTGGCCATCGCCGCCCGCGCGGAACTCGTGCGCATTGGCGGAGACCATCACGATCCGCAACGACCTGCCCAGCGTCTCGCGCAATTGCGCCGCGATCTCCCATCCGCTGCACCCCGGCATCTGGATGTCGAGCAGCACCAGATCGGGATTGCAGCGCGCGGCCAGCGCCAGGCCTTCCGCTCCGCTGGTCGCGGCGAAGACGGTGAAATCGAGTGGCCGAAGCAGGTGCTGCACGACGATCTGCTGCGAGGAATTGTCGTCGATGACCAGGATCGTCCTGGGTTTGCCGCCATATCCGGTCACGCGGTCATAGGCCGCGACGCTGGCCGGGGCGGACATCGGTTCGGGCAGCAGCATCTGCAGCCGGAACCGACTGCCGCGACCGACTTCGCTCGATACCGTCACCTCGCCGCCGAGTATCCGCGCAAGCAAGCGCGTGATCGACAGGCCGAGACCGATCCCGGGCTGCATCGTGGCATCGGACGAGCCGCCACGCTCGAACGGCTCGAATATCCGCTCCATATCCTCGGCGGCGATGCCGATGCCGGTGTCGGTGATATCGACCGTCGCCATCTGGCTGCGATAGCGGACCGTTAGCGTCGCGCCGCCCGTATCGGTATATTTGATCGCGTTGGAGAGCAGATTGATGAGGATCTGCCGCAGCCGCTTCTCGTCGGTGCGGACGAAGGCGGGGAGCCGGCCGTCGATCGTATAGTCGAGCGAAAGGCCCTTGGCGGTCGCCTGCATCCGGAACATCTCGACGATATGATCGAGCAGCGCGGGCAGGCGCACCACATCCTGCCTTAGCTTGAGCACGCCGCTTTCGATCCGCGATATGTCGAGCAGACCTTCGACGAGGTTGGTGACATGCTCCGCGGAACGACGGATCACGCCGCCCGCTTCGACAGGCGGGATGCCGTCGTCGCGCTCGAGCAGCTGGGCATAGCCGTAGATCGCGTTGAGCGGCGAGCGGATCTCGTGGCTGACCGCGACGAGATAGCGCGTCTTGGCGGCATTGGCCGCCTCGGCAACCTCCTTCGCGCGCTCCAGCTCGGCGTGGGTGGTTTTCTGCGCGGCGAGCGCATCCTGCAGCATCTCCGTCTGCAGAAGATGCTGACGTCGCGCCGCGCGACCACGGCGCAGCTGAGCGATCAGTATAGCGGTCATGCCGGCAACGATGATCGCCGCGATGACGCCGATGTCCAGGGGCGCGTTGGGTGTCACGCGACCCGGCCGTCAGCGCCGCGGTGCCGGATGGAAAGCCCTGCCCGCCGTCGGCAGATATACGCACATACGATCGGCGGGAGACGCCTCGCGCCGATGCTCGGATGGCAAGACGCGTTTCGCGCGCTGCCGAAGACTCGTCCGCCGCGCCTGCAAGTCCGAAAAGCCGGCGCGGGTAGTGCGCGAATGACGCATTGCAGCATCGCGAAATGAGGCGGCAGGTCTCATCCAATCGATATATATTTTATTACTGGATTGCGCAAACGTAATATCGGCGGCAGAATGCGGGCGGCAATATCGGGCGTTTCTGGCGCATTGCGCGGGGCATGGGGATAGACATGGCGAACTGGGTGTCAAAGGCGCGTCTGGCAGCGGCGACCATCTCCATGCTGCTCGCGACCTCCTGTGGCGGCGGCGCACAACCGGGCGCGGCGCAGAAGCATGATTTCTCGATCGGATGGTCGATCTATGCCGGCTGGATGCCGTGGCCCTATGCCCAGAAAGCCGGCATCGTGAAGAAATGGGCCGACAAATACGGCATCAAGATCGATTTCACGCAGGTCAACGATTATGTCGAGTCGGTAAACCAGTTCAACGCCGGCAAACTCGACGGCGTCACCGTCACCAACATGGATGCGCTCACCATCCCCGCCGCCGGCGGCAAGGATACCAGCGCGATCATTCTCGGCGACTATTCGAACGGCAACGACGGTATCGTCCTGAAGAACGCCAAGAGCCTCGCCGACATCAAGGGGCGCACCGTCTATCTCGTCGAACTGTCGGTCTCGCATTATCTGCTCGCGCGCGGGCTGTCGACGGTGGGGCTCCAGCTGTCCGACGTGAAGACCGTCAACACTTCGGACGCAGACATCGTCGGCGCCTTCGCCAATCCCGCTGCGACCGCCGCGGTCACCTGGAACCCGCAGCTCAGCGAGCTCGCCAAGATGCCGGGTGCGAAGATGGTCTTCGGTTCGCAGCAATTGCCCGCCGAGATCCTCGACCTGCTGGCCGTCGACACCGCGACGCTCAAGGCCAATCCCAATCTCGGCAAGGCGCTGACCGGCATCTGGTACGAGACGATCGGCCTGATGCAGCAGAAGGATGCGGCAGGCGCCGCCGCCCGCGCCGAGATGGCGCGGATGGCCGGCACGACGCCGCAGGCGTTCGATGCGCAGCTCGCGACCACGCACCTCTACAACACGCCGCAGGACGCCGTGTCGGCGCTCACCTCGCCTGCCCTTGCCAGCACGATGACCAAGGTGCGCGATTTCAGCTTCTCGAAGGGCCTGTTCGGGCCTGGCGCGAAATCGGCGGACGCGGTCGGCATCGGCCTGCCGGGCGGCAAGACGCTCGGCGACGCAGGCAATGTGAAGCTGCGCTTCGATCCGACCTTCATGCAACAGGCCGCGGCGGGCAAGCTCTGAGGAGACTGCCGCGATGCGTTGGGTGAACATCAGGCCGAACCGCCGCAGCGCGGTGGCGCTCGGCGCGTTGCCGCTGCTGCTCGCGCTGGTCGCCTATCTGTTCGCCTCCGCCGCGCGGCACGCGGCCAACGCCTCCGACAAGGTGCTGCCCACGCCCGCCGCGATGGCCGCCGCGATGCGCGGCCTGTTGCTCGACGCCGATCCGCTGAGCGGGCAGGTCATCTTCTGGGCGGACACCGCCGCGAGCCTCGAACGGCTCGGCCTCGGGCTCGGCATCTGCACGCTCTCGGCGCTACTCGTCGGCATGGTGCTGGGCGTGCTGCCCGCGGCACGCGCGACGCTGGGCGCCTTCGTCACCACCATCGCCGTGATCCCGCCGATCGCGCTGCTGCCCATCCTCTTCATCATCTTCGGGCTCGGCGAGACCGCGAAGGTGGCGCTGATCGTGATCGGCATCACCCCCTTCATGATCCGCGACATCGCCGCGCATGTCGCCGCGCTGCCGCAGGAACAGATCGTCAAGGCGCAGACGCTGGGCGCGAGCAGCTGGCAGCTCGCGCTGCGCGTCGCGCTGCCGCAGGCGCTGCCGCGGCTGATCTCGGGGTTGCGGCTGTCGCTCGGGCCGGCGTGGGTCTATCTCATCTCGGCCGAGGCGATCGCGTCCGACGTCGGGCTCGGCTACCGCATCTTCCTCGTGCGGCGCTATCTCTCGATGGACATCATCATCCCCTACGTCGCCTGGATCTCGATCCTCGCGATCGCGATGGATTTCGCGCTCGCGCAGCTGAGCCGCCGCGCCTTCGTCTGGGCGCACCAGGGTCACCGATGAGCGACCTCCTCGCCTTCGACAATGTGTGGCTCGAATATGGCGACAAGATCGTGCTCGAGCGCGTCGATCTCGCCATCGCGGAGCGCAGCTTCGTCTCGATCGTCGGGCCGTCTGGCGCGGGCAAAAGCAGCTTCCTGCGCCTCGTGCTCGGCCAGGAAGCGCCGAGCCGCGGTCGCATCCTGCTCGACGGCAAGCAGCTCCCCGCCGAATGCGGGCCCGATCGCGGCGTCGTTTTCCAGCGCTACTCGGTCTTCCCGCACCTGACGGTGCTGCGCAACGTGATGTTCGCGCGCGAATGTGCGGATGCGCGCTTCACCGCGCGGCTGTTCGGGGCCGCCAAGCGCCGCGCCGCCGAGGAAGCCCGTGCGATGCTGGCCGAAGTGGGGCTCGACGACTCGCTCCACCTCTACCCAACGCAGCTTTCGGGCGGGATGCAGCAGCGCCTCGCGATCGCGCAGGCGCTGATCGCCCGGCCGCGCGTGCTGCTGCTCGACGAGCCGTTCGGCGCGCTCGATCCCGGCATCCGGCAGGATATGCACCGGCTGATCCTGCGGCTGTGGGACGAACATGCGCTCACCGTGCTGATGGTGACGCACGACATCACCGAAGCCTTCAAGCTCGGCACGCGCGTGCTCGCGTTCGACAAGCGGCGCATCGATCCGCACGCGCCGCACCGCTTCGGCGCGACCGCGGTCTACGACCTGCTGCTCAGGAACAAGCTGCCACTCGAAACGCCCGAGGCATCGGTCAAGAGTATTACGATTGACAGATTTGGTAATAATAGCCAGGAATGACTCCGTGAAGGACACACCGCCCACCAGCCTGGCCCGACTCAGCATGAGCCTCCCGGCCGAGCTGTCCCGCCAACTCGATGCGATGGTCGACGAGCGCGGCCTGCCCTCGCGGTCGCAGCTGATCGCCGAGCTGATCCGCAACGCGCTCGCCGAACATGGCGCCGCAGTGCGGCCTGAGGACATGCTCGCGGGTACGATCACGCTGGTCTATCGCGGCGACATGGGCCGCGTGCGCCATCAGCTCGCACAGACGCAGGCCGAATATCTCAAGGAGGTGATCTCCTCGCAGCACGTCTTCCTCGAGGACGACCAGTCGCTCGAGGTGCTGCTCGTGCAGGGCCCCGCGACGCGGCTGCGCAGCCTGTGCGATGCGCTGCGCAAGGTGCGCGGCGTGCAGCAGCTGCGCCTCTTCACCACCACGGCGCTGCTGCCGCCCCTGCACGAGCAGGAGCGTGGCGCGCTACAGACGGGAACCAAGGCGGCATGAGCGCGACACTCGCGGATCCCAACGCGGCGCGCGCGCATGCCCGCGCGATGGACGGCACCGTCGTCGAGGCGATGCCCATCCTGCCGCCCCGCGCCGACGATCTGCCGGCGGGCGTCTTCTCCGACGACCTGCTGTGGGAGGAAACCATTGCGGGTGGCGGCTACGCGTCGCGTCTGATCGCACGCGGCACGCGCCTGCGGCTGATCGACCTCGAGGGCGACGCCTGCGCGTCGCTGATGCTGTTCAACGCGGCCACGCCGACCGAGCGGCTCAACATCGCCGACACCGTCAAGGTGCAGTGGAATGCCTATCCGTCGACCGGCAGCCTGCTGCTCTCCGACATGGGACGCGTCCTCGCCAGCATCGAGCAGGACGACGCCGGCACGCACGATGCCTTTTGCGGCGCGTCGAACGAGGCATCGAACCGCCGTCATTATGGCGACGGGCGCAATTCGGGCGCTTATCCCAACGCGCGCGACCGTCTGCTGCTCGGCGCGGCGAAGCATGGGCTCAGCCGGCGCGACGTCCATCCCTGCATCACTCTGTTCAAGGGCGTGCGGATCGATGCCGACGGCACGATCGATCCGCAGATCGGGCCGTTCGCCCCGGGTCGCGCGCTCACCCTCCGCGCGGAGATGGACCTGATCCTCGTCGTCGCCAATTGCCCGCATGTGCTCGACGCGCGTCCGTGGAGCATCACCCCGCTGCGCGCGACCGCTTGGGCGGGGCCCATCACTACCGCCGACGATCCGCTTCGCACCGCGACGCCCGAACGCCGCCGCGCCTTCCTCAACACAGAAGATCTGTATCGCCGCTGATGGAAAATGATCCGCATTTCGCCGGCCTCACGGGCCAAGTCGTCCACGACGAGATCGTGGCCGCCCGCGCGCCCTGGCTGCACCGCATGAAGGCCGGGGAGACGCTCCGCGTCGTCGATCTCGAGGGCAACCAGGCGGTCGATTTCCTGCTCTACGCGACCGACGACGACGCCGAGCGCTACAGCGCGCAGGATACCGTCGCCGCGCAGAGCAACATTTTCTTGCGTACTGGTAGCGTGCTGCGTTCCAACGAGGGGCGTCCGATGATGACGATCGTCGGCACGTCGGTCGAGTATCACGACACAATCGGCGGCGCCTGTTCGTGCGAGTCCAACAGCCTGCGCTACGGTCATCACACCAAGGCGCAACATAGCTGCGTCGACAATTTCCTCGAAGCCAATCTGCGTGACGGGCGCGGCAAGCGCGACATCGTCTCCAACGTCAACTTCTTCATGAACGTCCCCGTCGAGGCGGACGGCGCGCTCGGCATCGTCGACGGCATCTCGGCACCAGGGCTCACCGTCGACCTTCGCGCGGAGATGGACGTCACCGTGCTCGTCTCGAACTGCCCGCAGATCAACAATCCCTGCAACGGCTTCAACCCGACGCCTGTCCGCATGATCGTGACGGCATGAGCCTCGGCCCCAAGATGTTCGACACCGTCCTGATCGCCAATCGCGGCGCGATCGCGTGCCGGATCATCCGCACGCTGCGCGAGATGGGGATTCGCTCGGTCGCGATCTTCTCCGATGCCGACGAAGCGTCGCGCCACGTCGCCGAGGCCGATATCGCGGTGCGGATCGGGCCGGGGCCGGCGGCGGAAAGCTATCTCGACGTCGCGCGCATCCTCGCCGCCGCGCGCGAGACGGGCGCCGACGCGATCCATCCCGGCTATGGCTTCCTCTCGGAAAATGCCGACTTCGCGGAGGCGTGCGCCGCCGCCGGCGTCGCCTTCATCGGGCCGACGCCCGACAATATCCGCGCCTTCGGCCTCAAGCACAGTGCGCGGGCGCTCGCCGAGGCGCAGGGCGTGCCGCTGGCTCCGGGAACCGGGCTGCTCGCGGATGCGGAGGCCGCGATCGAGGCGGCGGCGCGGATCGGCTATCCCGTCATGCTCAAGGCGACCGCGGGCGGCGGCGGCATCGGGATGCGTGTCTGCACCGATGCGGCGGCCGTGCGCGAGGGCTATGCCGCGGTGGCGCGGCTGGGCGCGGGCAATTTCGGCGATGCCGGCCTGTTTCTCGAACGCTATGTGCCGCGCGCGCGGCATGTCGAGGTGCAGATCTTCGGCGACGGCAACGGCCGCGTCGTCGCACTCGGCGAACGCGACTGCTCGCTCCAGCGCCGCAACCAGAAGGTGATCGAGGAGGCCCCTGCCCCCCACCTTCCCGAACATGTCCGCACCGCGCTGACCGACGCCGCGATCCGGCTGGGCGCCGCCGCCCGCTATCGCTCGGCCGGAACGGTCGAGTTTCTCTACGACGCCGAGCGCGAGGACTGGTTCTTCCTCGAGGTCAACACGCGGCTCCAGGTCGAGCACGGCGTCACCGAACAGGTGACGGGGATCGATCTCGTCGCATGGATGGTCCGCGGCGCGGCCGGCGACTACGCCTTTCTCGACGCGCCCGTCCCGGCCCCGCGCGGCTGGTCGATCCAGGCGCGGCTCTATGCGGAGGACCCGGCGGTCGATTTCCGGCCCGCCTCGGGTACGCTCACGCACGTCGCCTTCCCCGACGATGCGCGGATCGAGACCTGGGTCGAGAGCGGCACGAAGGTCTCGCCCTTCTACGACCCGATGCTCGCCAAGCTGATCGTCCATGCGGAGAGCCGCGAGGCCGCCGTCACCACGATGCAGGCCGCGCTCGACCAGACGCGGCTGGCGGGGATCGAGACCAACCTGCGCTGGCTGCGCGACGTCGCGCGCAGCGGGGATTTCGTGTCGGGCGACGTTTCGACGCGCTCGCTCGAACGTGTCGCGCACCATCCGCGCAGCATCTCGGTGCGCTCGGCGGGCACGCTGACGACCGTGCAGGATTTTCCGGGGCGGATCGGGCTCTGGGATGTCGGCGTGCCGCCGTCCGGTCCGATGGACGCGCGCGCCTTCCGGCTGGGCAACGCGCTGCTCGGCAACGATGCGGCCGCCGCCGGGCTCGAGATCACCGTCACCGGCCCGACGCTCGCGTTCAACACGCCCACGCGCCTCTGCCTGACCGGCGCCGATTTCGAGGCGACGCTCGACGGCAAGCCGGTGCCGCGCAACCAGGCGCTGGCGGTGGGCAAGGGGCAGGTGCTGGCACTCGGCCGCGTCCACGGCGGCGGCATGCGCGGCTACATCCTGTTCGCGGGCGGGCTGGACGTTCCGGCCTATCTCGGCAGCGGCAGCACCTTCGATCTCGGCGAATTCGGCGGCCATGGCGGCCGCCGGCTGCTCGTCGGCGACACGCTCCACCTGGCGCCGCACCCGCCTGCGGTGATCCCCGGCCCGCGTACGATCGAACAGCCGGCGTTCGGCCCGGAGTGGACGATCCGCGTGCTCTACGGTCCGCACGGCGCCCCCGATTTCTTCGCGCCGGAGGATATCGAGACGATCCTGACCGCCGACTGGCAGGTCCATTACAACAGCAATCGCACCGGCGTCCGGCTGGTCGGGCCGAAGCCGCGCTGGGCGCGGCAGGATGGCGGCGAGGCGGGGCTCCACCCCTCCAACATCCACGACAATCCTTATGCGATGCCGATCATCCTGGGCCCCGACGGCCCGTCGCTCGGCGGCTTCGTCTGCCCGTTCGTGGTGATCGCCGCCGATCTCTGGAAGGTCGGCCAGCTCGCACCGGGTGACCGCATCCGCTTCGAAGGCGTCAGCCTGACCGACGCGAACGCGGCCAGTGCAGCCCTGGAAGCATGGATCGAGGGCCGCCCCGCCCCGGCCGCCGATCGGAACGCGGGCGGCGCATCGGACGCGATCCTGGCCGAGCTCGCACCGCGTGGCCGCCGCCCCCGCGTGCTGTACCGGCGGCAGGGCGACCGCAACCTCCTCGTCGAATATGGCCCGATCACGCTCGATCTCGAACTGCGGCTGCGCGTCCACGCCGCGACCACGGTGCTGGCCGAACTCGACCTGCCCGGCATCCTGGACATCGTGCCGGGCATCCGCTCCTTCCAGGTCCACACCGACGGCGTCCGCCTGCCCGAGCAGGAGATCCTCCAGCGGCTGATCGCGATCGAGGATCAGCTCGGCGAGCTCGACGATTTCGCGATCCCCTCGCGCATCGTGCATCTGCCGCTGAGCTGGGACGATCCCGCCATCCACCAGACGATCGAGCGCTACATGGCGGTGGTGCGCGACGATGCGCCCTGGTGCCCCGACAATATCGAGTTCATCCGCCGGGCGAACGGGCTGGACAGCGCGGACGACGTCCACCGCACCGTCTTCGACGCGAGCTATCTCGTCTACGGCCTGGGCGACGTCTATCTGGGCGCACCGGTCGCGACCCCGATCGATCCGCGCCACCGGCTGGTGACGACCAAATACAACCCGGCCCGGACATGGACCCCGCCCAACGTCGTCGGGATCGGCGGCGCCTATATGTGCATCTACGGGATGGAGGGTCCGGGCGGCTATCAGCTGTTCGGCCGCACGATCCAGGTGTGGAACACCTATCGGCAGGACGGTGCCTTCACCGAGGGCAAGCCCTGGCTGCTGCGCTTCTTCGACCAGATCCGCTTCTTCCCGGTCAGCCACGACGAACTCACCGAGTGGCGCCGCGACTTCCCGCTCGGCCGTCGCACGATCGAGATCGAGGAGACCGAATTCCGCATCGCCGACTATCGCGCCTTCCTTGCCGAGAATGCCGAATCGATCGAGGCGTTCGAGGCGCGCCGCAACGCCGCCTTCGCCGAAGAGCGCGCCGAATGGGAGCGGCGCGGCGAGTTCGATCGCGTCGCCAGCCTGACCGAGACGGCGAGCGACGAACCCGCCGACGCCATCGTGCTGCCCGACGGCGCCGAACTGGTCGAAGCGCCGTTCGGTGGCAGCGTCTGGAAACTGATGAAGGCCGCCGGCGACGTCGTCGCGGCGGGTGAAACCATAGCGGTGATGGAGGCCATGAAGACAGAATTCCCCGTCGTCAGCCCTGCCGCCGGAACGGTGGCGGCGCTCTATGTCGCCGAGCGGCAGAACGTATCGCCCGGCGCGCCGATGATGGCGCTGATCCGCGCATGACCGCGCTCGATCGCCTGTCCGCACAGGGCATCGCCGCCGACGTGCGGTCGCGTCGCCGCACCGCCGTCGATGTGATCGCGAAAGTCATCGAGCGCCTCGACGCCTATGACGCGATCCAGCCCGCCGTGTGGATATCGCGCTTCGATACCGCCGCGCTCCGCGCCGCGGCGGAAGCCGTCGACGCGCGGGTCGCCAGCGGCGAGGACCTGCCGCTCGCTGGCGTGCCCTTCGCGGCCAAGGACAATATCGACGTCCTGGGGCTCGACACGACAGCGGGCTGCCCCGCCTTCGCCTATCCGCCGTCGCAATCGGCGACGGTGATCGAGCGCCTCGTGGCAGCGGGCGCCATCCCGGTCGGCAAGACCAACCTCGACCAGTTCGCCACCGGGCTCAACGGCACGCGCAGCCCCTACGGCATTCCTCGCAACGCCTATAACCGGGCGTGGGTGAGCGGCGGATCGAGCTCGGGCTCGGCGGTCGCCGTGGCAGCGGGGCTGGTCGCCTTCGCGCTCGGCACCGACACCGCGGGATCGGGTCGCATCCCCGCCGCCTTCAACCACCTGATCGGCTTCAAGCCGACGCGGGGCCGGTGGAGCGGCCGCGGTCTCGTACCCGCCTGCCGCACGCTCGACTGCATCACCGTCTTTGCCAGTACGGCGAAGGACGCGGGCCTCGTCGATGATGCCATCGCCGGTTTCGATCGCGAGGACGGCTTTTCGCGCTCGTTCGCCGACGTGACGCGCGAACGACGCCGGATCGGCGTCCCGCGCGCCGACCAACGCCCCTGGTTCGGCGACATCGAGTCGGGCTATCTCTACGACGCCGCGCTCGCCGGGCTCGATGCCGAGCTGGTCGAGATCGACATGGCGCCGCTCAACGAAGCGGCGCGGCTGCTCTACAACGGCCCGTGGGTCGCCGAGCGGACCGCGGCGCTGCGCGACCTGCTGCGCGACGACCCGCAAGCGATTCACCCGGTCGTCCGCACCATCGTCGAGGAGGGACAGGCCTACAGCGCGGTGGACGTGTTCGAGGCGAGCTACCGCCTCGCCGACTTAGCGCGGACGGCAGAGGAGATGTGGGCGACGATCGATCTGCTCGCGCTGCCGACCGCACCCACGAGTTACCGCGTGACGGAAATGCTCGCCGCGCCGATCGCGCTCAACGCCAGTCTCGGTGCGTACACCAATTTCGTAAATCTGCTCGACATGGCCGCGATTGCGGTCCCGACGGGCCGATATCATAGCGGCGTCGGCTTCGGCATCACGCTGATGGGCCCGGCTGGCAGCGACCGCAGCCTGATCGACACCGCGAAAACGTTTTTTCCCGCGCCGGCCGACCTGCCGCCGCTCGACCTGGAGGGACGCATGGAGACCGTGAAGCTGGCCGTCGTCGGCGCGCATCTGAAGGACATGCCGCTGCACTGGCAGCTCACGTCGCGCGACGCGCGGTTCATCGGCGAGGCGAAGACCGCACCGACCTACCGGCTTTATGCGATAGCGGATAGCGTGCCGCCCAAGCCCGCACTCGTCCACAGCGACGACGGCGCCGCGATCGCGATCGAGGTCTATGAGCTCGATATGGCGGCGTTCGGCAGCTTCGTCGCCGAGGTGCCCCCGCCGCTCGCGATCGGGACGGTGACGCTCGAGGACGGCAGCCTGGTCAAGGGCTTCGTCGCCGAGCCGCGCGCCACCGTCGGCGCCGAGGACATCACCGCGCTCGGCGGATGGCGGCGCTATCTCCAGCGATAGCTGACGGCGAGGATTCCGCGCGACGCGGCGCAGCCTCCGGGACGCACCGAACGGCCATGTCGATCGTCGCGGGGCGTCCCGCCGGCGCCGATGGAGACGCCGTGCCTTTTGCAGACGCGGGACATTCCCGATCGTGCTCCCATCAGCAGATCAAGCGCCCAGCAGGCGCCTCTTGAACAGTGTCTTCACCAGCCGGGCTTCGAGAATCCGCCCGACCACATAGAGCGTCAGGAAGATCGCCGCAAAGACATAGGCGGGCGTCGGCGAGGGCTTCTTGTCCCGCCCGCCGGGCTTGTCCTCGCCGTCTTTCCCGGGCTTTTCGGGCGCGGGCGCGCCCAGCGCCTTGTCGATCGGGTTCATCGGCACCGCCGCATCCTTGGCGTCAGGTTTCTTGGCCGCGCCCGACGCCTTGCCGTGCGTATTAGCGGCTTCGGTCGACGGTTTCTGGTGCTTGCTCATGACGATGGTCAGCTGCGCGATGCTCAGAAACAGCAGAGGCGCCAGGAAGCAAAACAGCAATGCCCGGCTGGTCAGATGATAGCGAAGCACCGACCCGGCCGCGCTGTTGTCGATCTGTAGCGTCCCGCCATCGAAGATCGACATCTTGTCCTGCGCCGCCTGATCCTTCTTCTGGAAGATCAACCTGCCGTCGGCCCATTTATGGCTGGTGCCGGTCTCCCGGAACAGCGGGCGCAGCCGGTCGAAGGCCTCATCGCTCGATTGCCCGGGCGCGAGCGAGAGGCTGCCCCTGACGTGCCAGATCCAGTCGATGAAACGCAGGTTCTCGTGATTTCCCCGTAGGAGAGATTGTCGATGCCGACGCGGGCGGCAAGGCGCGCTCCGCGCCGTTCGCGACGGTTCGGCCCGAGCATGGCATTTGTGCAGGTGAAGGAATAGCGGGCGGAGCCGCCTGCCGTCATTCCCCGGGCGCGATCACTCGGCCGCCACCATCACCGGCTGGCCGAACCGCTGCCTGATCGCCTTCCAGCCTTCGGTGAAGGGATGGGTCATCTGCTCGCGGATCGACATGCGGCGACCGCCCTCCATGCCCAGCAGTTCGGCTTCGCCGTCGATGCAGGTGCCGAACATACGGTCGATGAAGATATAGGAGCCGGCATAATTGCTCCGCGTGGCTTCATAGTCCTGCGAATGATGCAGGCTGTGATGCTCGGTGGTGTTGAACAGGAAACGCCACCATTTCGGGGAATTGAAGCGGACGTTGATATGCTGGTAGGTGCCGATCGCCATGCCGAACGCGCCCGAGAGCAGGAAGGCGCGCGGCACGAAATCGAAGAAGCCGCCGATGCCGAGTCCGATCAGAAACAGCTCCACCGGATTGCCCACCGCGCCTTTGTTGATATTCAACTGGGTGATGTAGTGGTGCACCGAATGGGGGAGCCACAGCGGATACCAATTGTGCATCCCGCGGTGCATCCAATATTGCCCGAAATCGAAGACGAACGAGATCAGGAAGGCCTGCAGCAGCAGCGGTAGGCCCGTGAACCACTTGAACTTGTCCCAGTGAAACGAATGCTGGAGCGCTTTGACCGCGACGTCGCTGCCGATGTAGCTGTCGACGGTGCGGAGCAGCGTATAGCCGAGCCCGACATAGAAGAGGTCGGTGACCAGTTCCTTCCAGGTCAGCCGCCAGCTCGCGTAGCGCGGGTTGACCCATTCGAGTCCGAGCAGCAGCACCTTGAAGCCGATGCCGATGCCGATCGCGGTCGACGCCTTGGCGATCGAATTGGGCGCATAATACCAGAATGCGAGCAGCGCGAAGAGCACCGTCGGCTGGAACCAGGTGAAGACGAACTGCTTGACCGGGCCGCCTTCCACCCTGGGAATATTCTCCCAGCCCACGGTCACCGGCGCCTGCGTCCCGATCACCCTCTTGCCGACGCGAATTCCGTCCATCTCATCCCCGCGATACCGAGTCTCGACGCTGGGATAGCCAAGACCGGTCGGCGGCGTCATACGTCATCGGACGTATACGCACCTGCTGGCACGACGGCTCACCGCGGCAGCGCGACGCCGGGCCGGCGGACGAAATCACTTCGATACGTCGTCCCGCCGCTCGCACCGAAGCGGCAACGGCGATACAGCCTCCGGGCCTACCGCCTGACGCCGTCTCCGCCGAATAAGTCGATCCGACCGCTATTGCCGCCGATATCGGGGGTCGACATCCCCTCCCCGATCGATCGTCATCACGCCATGCTCGATCACGATACGGCCGAGCCGGGACAATTCGGTCTGACCGAGCAGCGTATAGGGGATACCCGCCTGCCCGATGATCGCGCTAAATCCGCCGAGTTCCTGCCCACCGATCTCCATCGAGCGGATATGGGTAACGTTGAGCCTGGTATATCCGCCGATGCCCGCCATCGTCTCCGAGCGCATCACATCGCGGTCGGCCCCCGTCTCCCTGGCATCGCGGGCGGACAGGATCGTGGCCTGCGCGCCGGTATCGATGATGGCGGTGACCCGCACGCCGTTGATGACGACGTTCGCGAGAAAGGAACCGCTCACCGGATCGGAGGGGATGCGAAGCGTTTGCGCTGCATCGTTCCTCTCCGCCCGGGCGATCGTCTCGCGCGGCGCGCCCGGCAGGAATTCCGACAGATCTGCGGCCGATGCCTGGCCCGCGCGCACCGCCTGTGGACGATATGCGCCCGCAGCGATGATCGGGCCTGCGACGTTTACCGCCTGCCGCGGAGGCATGAACGGAACGGCGAGGACCAGCGCGAGAAGAGACGACCCGACGGCCAATCCCGTCGTCCACCGCCTACGGCCGCCGCCGTCTCTATCGCTCGGCGTCTTATTTGGTCTCGACCGGCGGATGATTGCGATGTCTCGCGAATTTGCTGTTTTCGTGCACACGACGCTTCCTTCGGCTCGACGTCGGGCAGACAGCAGACCGCTATCTCGATCAGCGACGCAACACTTACAAAGTCGTACAGACCTTAAAGCACGTCCGTCCGCGCAACTGCCGCGAACGCTAGTATTGGTCGTGTCGGCTATCGGATCGCCGACGGTATCCAGGGCCGTTCAAGCTCGCCGGACTCGGCCATTTGCATGCCGGGCTTAGAAGCCTCATGCAGTGTCGGCTGACGTAGCAATGTGGGCAGGGCCCATGTCGCGATCGGAAACGCCGATCGCCGCGGCCATTAAGGCCAACTTGGGCGACACATTCGATATAACTCAGATGCGATCCCGTAGTTCCGCCTACACACTATATCATGAATATTTATTATGATCATAATATGTAATTCCGTTAACTTTATTGCAGAGCTACAATTAATACTTCCGACTGCGCACTTTAAGACGAAGTCGAGCGACGTTGCTTGGAGACCCGATAACGACCGGGTGCAGTCCGAACACGGCTATCGCGGACGCGGGAATGCGAACCTGGATGAAGCTCGCCTCCTGACGAGCCGGGGCATCAGTCCGCTCGTGCCACAGCCCGGGAGCACCGGGCGCGCATGACCGGGAGATCGTCTGGCTGCAAGGGGGCGCGCCAGATCGCACAGGCCTTGCCTCGCGCATCGAACATGACGCTGAACGGGAGGCCGTACCCGTCCCCCGCTATGGTTCGCGCCAGGTGCCGGGCACTCTCGACCGACAGGTCCGCGACGTCCGACGTCGTCGCGGGCGGCGGGGCTATCGGATGGTCGATCCAGCCCAGCACGACGCGATCCGGCGCCGCCGCCGCGGTCAATTGAGCCCGTTGCGCGACCGGTTCAGCGAATGGGCGAGGCCGTTTTTCGGCGGAATGGATTTCGATGCCGCCAAAGTGGGGTCAAGCCTCGAAAGGCTGGCGAGCCTTGCCAAGCAGCGCGAAGCGGCGGGAGACCTGCCCGGCGAAGCAGCAGCCCTGACCGCCCGCGGCATCCTCAACCCGAGCGCCGGCCCTGCCGTCGATGATTTCGACGAGGCGCTCGGCATCGCGGGCCGGGCGCATCTTCCCGCCGAGATCATCGACAGCATTCTGGTGTTCCGGGCCGACGCGAGCCGACGGCGGCCGCATGACGACACGCGGAAGGCCGCCCCGCTTGCGCCGCGCGAGCCCGACACGCTCGCCGAGAACGATCCGAGGGTGGCCGCCGATGCCCTGGCCGACGACACGCTGCTGCTGCTGAAAGCATCCGGGGCGCCGACGCTGGCGCAACGCGGCGCGACGACGGCAAGGCTGACTCGCGTCGCCGAGGACGGCAGGCTTCCCGATCATCATCCGCTGCGTCAGGTCGCGCTGCTGCGGCTGGCCAACCTGGCCGCCACCGACGGCAAGCTGGAGGACGCGCACGGCTATTTCAGCCGGACCGGTCTTTCGGAGGAGCAATGTTCGCTGATCGGGGTCGAGCCCGCGATGAAATCGTCCGGCGCGAGCAGCAACGATTTTCCCGCCGAGGCGCTCCGGTTCGGCTTCGAAGGGTGGGTCGATCTGGAATTCGACATCAACGCGAACGGCACGACCGCGCATGCGCGCCCCGTCGTCGCCTATCCACCCTTCGTGTTCGTCGATGCCGCGACAGGAATGGCGCGAAACATCCGCTATCAGGCGAGCTTCCGCCCCTCCAACGCGCTCGCCTGCAGCGCGCACCAAGAGACGATCAGCTTTCATATCCCGAGCAATCATTGAAACGACCGGGCGCGGCCTCCTTCGCGAACCGATCTCGTCCGAGCAACCACGCGACCACGGTCCGCGCCACCGGCTATTTCGCGAGATCGCTCACCATCTGGGCCGCTATCCGATTCTGCTGGGTGTCTGCGGTTCGTCCTGCAGGCGTCCGGTAGAGGGCGGACAGATAGGCGACGTCCCATCTGGTCAGCGTGTCGCGTCCCGTCCCATCGGTATCGAACAGCCCGAGGATCGACGGCGTCGTGGTCGTCCGCAAGCCGACGCGGACGTGGCCGAGCGCGACGAACGCCGCATAGTCCGCCACTGCGTCCAGCCGACGCCCGGTTGCGTAAGGCACGTCGACCACCACAGCCACATCGGTGATGCTGGCGCGAAACTTCGTGTCGATGAGGCTACTGGTATAGGTGCTGAGATAGCGCTCGTTCCGGCCCGTCGGAATACCGCGCTGGTTCGAGAGGAGCGCACTGTCGTTGGTCAGTTGCTCACCGTCGATACCCTCGAGCAGCGTCGTGTACCACCAGCGCACGGGCAGCGGCGATGATCTGATGACGGCACGCTCGGCAGGCGACGCCAGCGACAACGCGCGCGGATCGCGCTTTTCGATCGACGCGATCAAGCCCTTCGCGTCCGGAGTGAACGTCACCACGATATTGGGCCGGCAGTCGTTCCTGCCGACGTCCGCGCCCGCGGTCCGCGCGATCTGCCTGATCCGGGCGGCTACCATGTCGCCATATAGTCGATCGACGCCTTCGACCTTCGGGCAGATAGCGGAGTGCCACCGCGCGAGTTGCCCGCCGACCGGCGTCGCCTGAAGATCGCGCTCGAACGATTTCGCCTCGCGATCGACCGCCGCGGGATCGGCGACCTTGCCCGTCACCACGATATCGGCGGCGGACGGTGCGTTACCTGGCGGCGGCACGGGTGACGACGGCAGGACGGGTTGCGCCAACGCGGCCGAGCTCGAGATGCCAAGAAGCACAATGGCTAGCCTCGGGCCCCGACCAACCGCCAATATCGCGTCCAAGATATCGATCATGCGCGCGTCTCCCCGCAACAGCGGATGGTAATCGCCGCGTTCCGAAATGCAAAGGCGTGTCTGGCGGCCACAATATGACGAAACGGGCCGCTGCTAGCCGATCCGCATCGGCGGGCGACCGTGCGATGGCTGCGCATATCACGATTGTTCGCGCGCCCGACTTCGCCTACGCAAAGATGTCGGATCGGCGTCTTGCCGGTTCGGCTGATCGCGCTGGTGTCCCGAAAGGGACTTAATAGGGAACACGGTGAGGGCGTTCGCGCCCGATGCCGGGGCTGTCCCTGCAACTGTAAGCGGCGAGCGCGCTGCATATCGCTCCTTCCCAAGAGAAGGGGCAGCCACTGGGCCGGACGCTAAGTCATGCGGGGCCTGGGAAGGCCATGCATCGCGCGACGACCCGTGAGCCAGGAGACCTGCCAGCGTCTGGTCGCTCTTGCCTGGTCCAGGGGATGGCCGAGGCACGGACTTGTCCGGTCGAGCGACGTCACGAGCGGCGGGGGCCGCTCGGTGTCGTGGACCGGGTGCAGGCGCCCATCCGGTCCTCGGCGCCACCGCGCCTGCGGCAGGCCCCGGCCCGACGTTGCCCCGGCGCCGATAGGTTGGTTTCATGTCTCATCACAATTCTACGCGCCCGGCTTGCCGGGTTCGCACCCTCGCGTTCGTCCTCGCCGGGCTTCCGATCTTTCCGGCCTGGGCGGAAGAGGCGCCCACGCCCGCCAACGCCGAGATCGTCGTCACCGCCTCGCGCGTCGATCTGCTCGGCAAGGCATCGACGGCCAGCCAGGGTTCGATAACGCAGAAAGAGATCGCGCTGCGTCCGATCTATCGTCCGGGCCAGCTGTTCGAGAGCATCCCCGGCCTCGTCGTCACCGTCCATTCGGGCGAGGGCAAAGCCAATCAATATCTGATCCGCGGCTATAATCTCGACCATGGCACCGATTTCGCCAATTTCGTCGACGACATGCCCGTCAACCGGCCGACCAATACGCACGGCCAGGGCTATTCCGACCTGTCCTTCCTGATCCCGCAGATCGTCAGCGGCATCGATTATACCAAGGGGCCTTATTACGCCGCGATCGGCGATTTCGGATCGGTCGCCTCGTCGCATACCCGCCTCGCCAACGAGATGCCGACCGAAGCGATGGCGACGATCGGCACCGAGGGATATCAGTCGCTGATGGGCGGTGGCACCGTTCACATCTCTTCCGACCAGCGCCTGCTGGGTGCGGTCGAGCTCGGTCATTATGACGGGCCGTGGAAGCCGGGGCAAAACTTCAGGAAGGTCAACGCCGCGCTGCGCTACAGCCAGGGCATGGCGACCGATGGGCTGAGCGTGACGGCCTTGTTCTACAAGAGCGCCGGGCTCCTCATCACCGACCAGCCGTTGCGTGCGGTCCAGGCGGGGCTGATCAGCCGCTTCGGGACACTCGACCCGAGCGACGCCAGCCGCTCGCTGCGCGCCAGCCTGTCGGCGCATTTCGACAAGCCGGCCGGGCCCGGCCAGCTTGCGGTCAGCCTCTACGGCATCCGCTCGACGATGACCTTGTGGAACAACTTCACCCATTATCTCGACGATCCGATCAACGGCGATCAGGAACAGCAGGACGAGACCCGCACGACGCTGGGCGGCAGCCTCGCCTATTCGCTGCATAATGCGTTCGGCGGGATCCAGAGCGATACGGTGATCGGCATCCAGGGCCGCTACGACAGCGTCTTCGTCGATCGCCGCCACACGCTCGATCGCAAGACCGTGCTCGACTATTGCGAACTGGAGCAGGAAGCGGGCCCCGCCCTGCCCTTCGCGACGGTCGACGGCTATTGCAATGCGGACCGGGTGCATCTGCTCGACATCGCGCCCTACGCCCAGAACACGCTGCACTGGACGCCGTGGCTGCGCACCGTCGTCGGCGTGCGCGAGGACTATTATCACGCCACCGATACCAGCAGGACCACCGACGCCAGCGGGCGCGGCCATCAATCGCTGTTCCAGCCCAAGGGCAGCGTGATCCTGGGACCATGGGCCAAGACCGAACTCTACCTCAGCTATGGTCGCGGCTTCCATTCGGACGATGTGCGCGGCGTGTTCGGGACGGTGCCCGGCGAGGGTATTGCGCTCGCCGGAGGCCCGACACCGCTACTGGCGAAGACCAAGGGCGAGGAGATCGGGCTGCGGACCGACATCATCCCCAAGGTGATGCTCCAGCTCGCGCTGTTCCAGCAGGATTTCGGATCGGAGCTCGTCTATAATCCCGACATCGGCCAGGACGAGGCCGGCGCACCCAGCCGTCGCAAGGGCGTCGAGGTCTCGGCGCAATATCATCCGTTCCGCTGGCTCGAGCTCAACGCCGATCTCGCCTTTTCCCGGCCGCGCTATCACACGGACGACCTCGCCGCCTTCGGTCTCGCGGGCCCCTACATCGCCGACGCTCCTAATTTCATCTATTCCGCCGGGATATTGGTCGACGGGCTGGGCGGCTGGTCGGGCAGCCTGCAATGGCGGCGGCTCGGCACGCACCGACTCAGCGACGGCCACAAAAACCCGACCGACCCCGGCTATAGCGAGTTCAACCTGGACGTCGGCTATGCTTTCCCGCGGGGCTGGACGCTGCGCGTCGGCGTGTTCAACCTGCTCGACAGCAAGGACGATGCCGCCGATTATTACTACACCAGCCGCCTGCCGGGCGAGCCGGCCGCGGGCGTGACCGGTTTCCAGGTCCATCCGCTAGAGCCAAGGTCGGCCCGCTTTACGATCGTCAAGACGCTGTAGCCGAGCCGGACGCCGTGCGATGCGGGAAAGGCGCATCGCAGGCCATCTATGGAAACGCCGGCGCGTCCGGTATAGGAGAGGCGCGACGCCTAAGCCCCGGCACGCACATCATATTCGCAGTCCGTCATGCAAGCGCCCGGCGCAGGCCTGACGGACTGTTCTGAAAGGACATCCTTATGCACGGCCCCCGCGATATCGCGATTTCCCGGCGGGGCATCCTGATCGGCGGTGCCGCGACCGCAGCGCTGACGAGCGTGCCGCTGGCGGAGGCACAGGCGTTCCCGGCGCAGGCCAAGCCGTCGACCGCGAAGGTCGCGTTGACGGTGAACGGCACGCGCCGCGAACTCGAGGTCGATACGCGCACGACGCTGCTAACCGCGCTGCGCGAACATCTGCAGCTCACCGGCACCAAGAAGGGCTGCGACCACGGCCAGTGCGGCGCCTGCACCGCGATCGTCAACGGCACGCGGATCAACAGCTGCCTCAGCCTCGCGGTGATGCACGAGGGCGACGAGATCGTGACGATCGAGGGTCTCGGTACGCCCGACAACCTCCATCCGATGCAGGCCGCCTTCGTCAAGCATGACGGCTATCAGTGCGGCTATTGCACCCCGGGGCAGATCTGTTCCGCGGTCTCCGTGCTCGCCGAGATCCGCGACGGCATACCCAGCCACGTCACCGCCGACCTGACCGCCCGGCCGCAGGTCACCAACGCCGAGATGCGCGAGCGGATGAGCGGCAACATCTGCCGCTGCGGCGCTTATTCCAACATCCTCGAAGCGATGACCGAGATTGCGGAGACGCACGCATGAAGCCCTTCACCTACGCGCGCGCCACATCGCCGGCCGAAGCCGCCGCGGCGATCGCGCGCACCCCCGGCGCCAAGTTCATCGCCGGCGGCACCAATCTGCTCGACCTAATGAAGCTGCAGATCGAGACGCCGTCGCATCTCGTCGACGTGCAGGATCTCAAGCTCGACCGCATCGAGCCGACGGGCGACGGCGGGCTGCGCATCGGCGCGCTCGTCACCAACACCGCGCTCGCCTCGGATGCGCGGGTGCGTCGCGATTACGGCGTGCTCAGCCGTGCGATCGTCGCGGGCGCGAGCGGACAATTGCGCAACAAGGCGACGACGGCCGGCAATCTGCTCCAGCGCACGCGGTGCCCCTATTTCTACGACACCAACCAGGCGTGCAACAAGCGCCAGCCCGGGTCGGGTTGCGCGGCGCTGGGCGGCTACAGCCGCCAGCTCGGCCTAATCGGGACGAGCGACGCCTGCATCGCGACCTATCCCGGCGACATGGCGGTCGCGATGCGCGTGCTCGATGCGACGATCGATACGATGAATGCGCAAGGGCACGCGCGCACCATCCCGATCGCCGATTTCCATCGGCTGTGGGGCGATACGCCGCATATCGAGACCGCACTTGCGCCAGGCGAACTGATCACGAGCGTCACGCTACCCAAGCCGATCGGCGGTACGCACATCTACCAGAAGGTCCGCGACCGGGCGTCCTATGCCTTCGCGCTCGTTTCGGTCGCCGCCGTCGTCCAGAGCGACGGCAGCGGGCGGATCGCGGTCGGCGGCATCGCGCCGAAGCCCTGGCGGGTCGAGGCGGCCGACGCGGCGATGCCACACGGCGCCAAGGCGGTCGCGGCGCGACTGCTCGCGGGGGCGCGGCCGACCAAGGACAATGCGTTCAAGATGCCGCTGGTCGAGCGCACGCTCGCCGCGGTGATGGCCGAGGCCCAGACGACGAAGGTAGCGGCATGAAGTTCACCACGCCCGCGGGCATCAATCCGATCGACCGGCTCAAGGTCGTCGGCAAGCCGCACGAACGGATCGACGGCAAGTTCAAGACCACCGGCACCGCGCCTTATGCCTATGAGCGGCACGACGTAGCACCGGGCCAGGCTTACGGCTTCATCCTGGGTGCGGGGATTGCCAAGGGACGGATCGACAGCATGAACCTGGCGGCAGCGAAGGCAGCGCCCGGCGTGATCGCGATCGTCTCGACGCTCGACACGCCAAAGCTCACGCTGTCGATGATGAACATCGCCAGCCTGTTCGGTGGTGCCGAGGTCGCGCATTATCATCAGGCGATCGCGCTCGTCGTCGCCGAGACGTTCGAGCAGGCGCGCGCGGCCGCCTCGCTGATCCGCGTCGATTATGCGCGCGCCCCCGGCAAGTTCGATCTGGCCGCGCAGGCCTCGACCGCACCGCTGGTCCCCGGGCAGAAGGGTACGCCCGCCGTCGATACGGTGGGCGATTTCGCGGGTGCGTTCGCGAGCGCGGCCGTCACGCTGGACGCCACCTACACCACGCCCGACCACAGCCATGCGATGATGGAGCCGTTCGCGACGATCGCGGCGTGGAACGGCGACAAGCTGACGATCTGGACGTCCAACCAGATCATCGCATGGAACAAGCGCGATCTCGCCAAGACGCTCGGCATCCCGCCGGAGAACCTGCGTGTGGATTCGCCCTATATCGGCGGCGGCTTCGGTGGAAAGCTGTTCGTCCGCGCCGACGCCGCACTCGCGGCGCTCGGCGCCAAGGCGGCGGGGCGGCCGGTCAAGGTCGCGCTCACCCGCCCGATGATGATGAACAACGCGACGCACCGTGCCGCGACGATCCAGCGCATCCGCATCGGCGCGGATCGCGACGGCACGATCACCGCGATCGCGCACGAGAGCGCCTCGGGCAACCTGCCCGACGGCAAGCCGGAAAGCGCGGTGATGCAGACCCGGCTGCTCTATGCGGGCGCCAACCGGTTGACCTCGATGCGGCTCGCCGTGCTCGACCTGCCCGAGGCCAATGCGATGCGCGCACCGGGCGAGGCACCCGGACTGATGGCGCTCGAGATCGCAATGGACGAGATGGCCGAAAAACTCGGCATGGACCCGATCGACTTCCGCGTCCGCAACGACACGCAGGTCGATCCCGAGAAACCCGAGCGCCCCTTTTCGCAGCGCCAGCTGATCAAATGCCTGCGTACCGGCGCCGATCGGTTCGGCTGGAGCAAGCGCCAGGCCAAGCCCGCATCGGTGCGCGACGGCCGCTGGCTCGTCGGCATGGGCATGGCCGCGGGCTTCCGCAACAACGAGCTGCTGAAGTCAGCCGCGCGCGTGCGGCTCGACCGCAAGGGCATCGTGACGGTCGAAACCGACATGACCGACATCGGCACGGGCAGCTACACGATCATCGCGCAGACCGCCGCGGAGATGATGGGCGTGACGCTCGACGACGTCGTCGTGCGGCTCGGCGACTCCGACTATCCGGCGGCGGCGGGTTCGGGCGGCCAGTTCGGCGCGAACAATTCGACGTCGGGTGTCTATGCCGCCTGCATGAAGCTGCGCGAGGCGGTGGCGCAGAAGCTCGGCTTCGGGCCCGACGACGTCGACTTCGCCGATGGCCGCGTCATCGCGGGCGGACGCCATGCCAAGCTCGCCGATGCGGCGCGCGACGGCGATCTCGTCGCCGAGGATGCGATCGAATATGGCGATCTCTCCAAACGCTATCAGCAATCGACCTTTGCGGGCCATTTCGTCGAGGTCGGCGTCGACGGCTACACCGGCGAGATCCGCGTGCGCCGGATGCTTGCGGTCTGCGCCGCGGGGCGGATCATCAACCCGACGACCGCGCGCAGCCAGGTGATCGGCGCGATGACGATGGGCGTCGGCGGTGCGCTGATGGAGGAGCTGGCGGTCGACAAGCGCTTCGGCTTCTTCGTCAACCACGATCTCGCGGGATATGAGGTGCCCGTCCATGCCGACATACCGCATCAGGAGGTCATCTTCCTCGACGAGGTCGATCCGATCTCATCGCCGATGAAGACCAAGGGCATTGGCGAACTCGGCCTCTGCGGCGTCGGCGCGGCGGTCGCCAACGCAGTCTACAACGCGACCGGCGTGCGCGTGCGCGACTATCCCGTCACGCTCGACAAGCATCTCGAGCATCTGCCCACGATGATCTGAGCGGAAAGATCGCCACGGGCCGGCGGATGCGCAGCCCGTGGCAGCCGGGTCTCATCGGCCGACCGTCGCCATCAGATGCGCGGGGTAGCGGTCGCCCTCGACCGGGATCGCGGACAGCGCCTCGCCGATGGCGGCGAGGTCGTCCGCGGTCAGATCGAGATCGACCGCAGCGATATTCTCTTCGAAGCGACCAAGCTTGGTGGTGCCCGGAATCGGCACGATCCAGGGCTTCTGCTCGAGGATCCACGCGAGCGCCACCTGTGCGGGCGTCGCCTGTTTGGCGGAGGCGATCTCCCTGATGCGATCGACCAGCGCCTGGTTCTTCGCCATCGCGTCCGCGGTGAAGCGTGGCAGGCCCTTGCGGAAGTCGCTATCTGCGAGCGTGCTGT